>JAESFN010000138.1_pt1 | contig 119151 bp, 126 predicted proteins | sample 9269411 | NCBI WGS metagenome assembly JAESFN01 (sample SAMN14505399, study PRJNA617100) | algae metagenome | isolation source: Iphinoe sp. HA4291-MV1 and co-occurring heterotrophs from trail next to... | place: USA: Maunawili Falls, Hawaii | collected 2009-07-25
AGAGAGTCAAGCATGAACTTTGCTGGTAGGACTTTCACCTACATCTAACTGAGAGTTCAACTCTAATGAGTTGGGATAAGTATTTATGGACTGGATACCAAGATTCCTTATCCAACGAATCGCACTCACGTATTCATTTTGGTATTTTCCGCAAGCAAACAGGCAGATCGCTTTCTCAATTCCTATGTTTGCTAACTCATTTTAGTAATTCACGCACTCATGATAACTATAGTTGTGTAATAAAAGTTACTCAAATTTTACCGGAATTCTCTCAAGCTGATTAGCACGCAAGTTCTTTAGAGTAAATAATGTTATACGTACCATATTGCAAGGTATATATCATGACTCGTAGAAAAAGAACCTCTCAGGTGTTAGAAAAAGCAGTGCGCCGTGCAGCTGGCATAAACTCAATTAATCCGAATTTAGATTTAGGCAATGGACTCACCCTGCCTGCTTTCTCAAGCCTAATTGAGACGATGCGAACTAGAGAAAATGCATACAACAGTGCCCTTTCTAACCTAGATAAGTTATACCGACAAATGCTGGAAACAGAGCGCGAGTTGGGAGATATGGCAGAGCATATGCTGTTGGGAGTTGCAACTCGATATGGCAAAAGCAGTGTGGAGTACGGTATGGCGGGAGGAGTTCCTAAGAACCAGCGTCGCAAGAAACTGCGAGGCGAATCGCTAACTTCCAGTTCTGATATCATGTCCGCTTAATTGCTTATAAATCCCGCACAACCCCACCCCGGTTTTGGCGCAAGACAAAACCGCCCCTCCCCGCGAGTTCCTACGATGTACACACAAGTCCCAAAAACTGATTGACTGAAAATAATGGGATACAAGCCCCGTCCTTCTAGGACGGATTTTCTTGGTTTTTGATGTACTGTTTTAAAACCTCTATTGGCGCACCTCCTACGGAAACAGCAAAATAGCTGGGACTCCACAAGCTGATATCTTGCACCATTCTCAACAAGACCCAAAAAACCGGGTTTCTGAACCAGAAATTAAGGTTTCTACGAGCAAGCATTCTCAAGAAACCCGGTTTTTAACTCAGGTGCAAGATCTGAGCAAGGCTTCTTTGTGAGGCTTTTTGTACCCAGCCTGTCCATATCTGCGACTTGATACACCTTTTAGTGCGTTTACTACTTGGGAAACAGACAGCTTTGGGGGATACTCAATCAGTGCGTGAACGTGGTTGTCGAGGGAAAAACCTGCACAAAACGCGCAACCCTTTACGGGTACTCGTTGTGCGCTCCACAATTAATCGTGAAGTGCCCCAAATCAAGCAGGATTTTTAGTATTAATTAAGAATCTCTTCTAATAAACTGCTTGATTTGGTGAGTCCAGTCCTGCAGGAGGGTTTCCCTCCGTAGGGAACTGGCGAACCCGAAGGGGGAGGGTTGCGCGTTTTGTGTCGATTAATGCGTCGTCCTCGCCGTTAAATTCGAGAATTTGAAAGTCCATTTTTTGAGCAACTTCGCGGAAGGACTTTTCAATTAATCCCAAACTTTCTGCTGTGAACACTGAGCGGCGATATTTGGTAACGCAGAGACGGGATAAGACTACTCCGGTAGCATCTGTCAACGAAGCGTCAAGAATCACCGTTGCTTCAGCACGGTGAGTATGTCAATATACCCAATTTTCACGGCAGAGCTAACCGCCTTCCGTAGATAAGCTAAGGGAGATCCAAAAAATAAAATGTCCCGCCGTGTATTAAGTTAACGGGTTGGTGTAGAGGATCTGGGTTTGACGGCGGGACATTTTATTACTGGTAAGTGCCTAATACGCATTTAACTTGGCCTTTGTTGATTTTGGAGAAAAAGCGCGGAGGCGGAGACGCTCCGCCTCCGGTCAATCCTTCTCCCCTGCTCCTGGAGCCCCTCTGCCCCCCTGCTGTCTAAATGTGCAAATTAGGTGTTTAACAGCTTACAACGCCAGAAAGATTACTCATTAAATGCTAACTTGGGAAACTATAACTTAATTGCTCTTGTCCATTTTTCAGGAAATATCACCCCATGCCATATCTAACTTCAGCTAGCAAAATCCGTTCTCTTGTTACTGAATATACTCAAGCTAGTACTTTGTGGATTGATACAGAAATCGCAGAATACAAAAGTCATAATCCCAGAGTATCGCTGATTCAGGTATTGGATGACCCAAAAGATTTGAGTGGCGATCGCATCTATGTTTTGGATGTACTCGACCAGCCTGATGTTGTGGCTGAGTTTATTGACAAAATTATGGTCAATCCCCAGATTGAAAAAGTCTTTCATAATGCTAACTTTGATGTGAAATATCTAGGTAACAAAAAAGCTAAAAATATCACTTGCACTTTAGAAATGGCAAAAAAAATTCCCTACTATGCCTTACCATTACCTAACTACCAATTAAAAACTCTAGCTACAGAACTTTGTCATTTTAAGAATATAGATAAACAAGAACAAAGCAGTGACTGGGGAAGGCGACCACTAACAGAAGAACAAATAGAGTATGCTTACCTAGACTGCATTTATCTTGCCCAAGTCCATCAACGTTTGATAGAATTAAACAAAGAAATTAACCCAGACCCTGCAACAGAAAACTTAACATCACTGAATACAAGATATGCACAGCTTGAGCACCAGTGGAAACTGTTAGACTCAGAATTCGCAAATTTACAAGAGCGAATAAAAAAAGCTATGCTTGCTCAAAATCTATCAGAGAGCTATTATTTCAAGCTTTCTTCTTACGAGCGAAAAATGGTAAAAGTACCGTTTATAGAACTCGCAAGACTAGTACAAACCCAAAACATAGATTTAAATTTTCCCGTTACACTGACTCAGAAACTACAAAAAGATTTAGGAGAAAACCTGGAACAACTATCTGTAGATATTGAGAAAACTACTACTTGGCGACTGACTCCTAATAATCAAGAAAGTGACGAAAACAGTAATGAGTGATAAATGCTGCTCATAAGGATAAATGGTAAAGAATGAATGCTGTCTGCATAGCTGCGCTTACCGCATTTGTCGCCCTTGCAACCGTTTCTTGTAGTAACGGTGACGACGTATTAGTAACAGAAATTGGAGTCCGTCCCGCTGGACGTTCACCAGCACGACCATCTCAAGCCAGAGACTTTTATATTCAGGGTCAGTATAAGCAAATTAAAGGAGATTTAGAAGGTGCGATCGCTTCTTTTTCCAAAGCAATTAGTCTCAATCCCAACTATGGAAGTGCATATAATAGTCGGGGACTTGCTCGTTTTGATACAGGAGATCAGCAAGGGGCAATAGAAGATTATAATCAAGCGCTAAAGATAAATTCTAACGATGCTCAAGCTTATAATAATCGAGGAAATGCTCGTGCCACGCAAGGAGATAGAGACGGAGCAATAGACGATTACAGCCAAGCCATTCGTCTCAATCCTCAGTATGCCGAAGCGTACAATAATCGGGGAAATGCTCTTTCGGCAAGTGGAGATAGAAACAAGGCGATAGACGATTACAGCCAAGCTATTAATCTTAATTCTAACTTTGCTGCTGCTTACAATAATCGGGGGAATGCCCGCGCTGCTCAAGGAGATAGAAACGGAGCGATCGCAGATTACAACGAAGCTGTCGCCCGTGCTCCTAACTTTGCTGCAGCATACAATAACCGAGGAAATGCCTACGCTGCACTAGGTGATAAACAAAAAGCTATGCAAGACTTGCAGCGAGCAGCACAAATCTTTGAGAAACAAAATAATAAACAGCTGTATCAACAAGTGATGAACAATATCAAAGAGTTGGAGCAATGAGCCGCTCCAATGGTTAGAACTGAGATCTTGCACCATTCTCAACAAACGTAGTAGGGTGGGCACTGCCTACCAGCGTTAGAATGAGGGTTTGCGATTTTGATGGGCAGTGCCCACCCTACAAAAATAGCATTATTGATCTTATCTAGATTGACTTTTAGCCCTACGGGCTGTGTAGTATTTCTGTTTTGGTATCCAAAATAAATACACTCTTTAGATGAAATTACCGTAGTATTTAGAGAGAGGAAGTGCGTTGCTCCCGTCAGCAATCTCCGGAGTCTTTTCTCCGCAAGTGGCTGGCGTTGCTACGTGAGATTCCACCAAACTCAATAAAAATGACTTAGTACTTAAGAAAAAAAGTTGCTCAATTCATTGAATTTAATTCGTAGTATATACTTAACACTCAAAACTCAGCGCCCAGTACTTTTGAACGCAAGGATGTTTTAAAAATATGGCTTACATCATAGCAATTGCCGGCAGTCCATCTCATCCCTCCAGAAGCTACACCCTTCTGGAACACTCTACAAAAATTCTGCAGCAAGAGGGCTTTCAAACTGATATTATCTCTGTTCGTGATGTCCCTGCGGAAGTTCTAGCCTATGGACGCTACGATAGCCCAGCTCTAGAACAGCCAAAAGCACTCATAGAAAAGGCAGATGGTATTATTATTGCCACTCCGGTTTACAAGGCAGCTTATACAGGAGTTCTCAAAGCATTTTTAGACTTGCTACCTCAAAGAGCCTTGTCAGGAAAAGTCGTGCTACCCATTGCTACTGGTGGGACGCTCGCTCATTTATTGGTAATTGATTATGCTCTGAAACCTGTGTTGTCAGAGTTAAAAGCACGGTTCATCTTAGGCGGTGTTTATGCAGTGGATAAACAGCTGCAAATACAACAAGATGGCAGTGTTAAATTTGATGAAGAAATTGACCAAAGATTGAAAGAAGCTCTTAGTGAGTTCGCACAATCTGTGAATAATTTGCAACCCAATGTCAAAGAATTGGCTTCCGCAAATTAATCCATCACTATTTTCCTACACTTGCTAGTAGCAGGTGAAGAATTTCTGAGTTTATCTGCTACTTTTCCCCTTGGAAATTACGTGATTCTTAATATTTAATGAACCGTAAAGCTAGTCCTTGAGAGTAACTAAGGAGCACCAAGAACACAAAGAAAATATCAGAATTGCATCTGCCAAAAACCAACATTTGTAGAGCTACAGCTTGGCTGCTCAAGTATTGCAAGACCTCAACATTCATCACATTCAGTTAATGACAAAGTTCTCAGAAAGGACCGAGGTTGTGAGAGTAGAGCTTAAAAGTTGTGGAGTACATTTCCTGACTTGAATTTCTTAACTAGGAGAATGCAATGTGGTTTGAGCGCATAGAACGAGAAATGGCAGATGGTGAACCTTGGGCAGAATTTTCAGTTAACCGAATACAATGGAGTGACGAAACGAACTATTTTTGGAAAGTTAACAACAGTAGTCAAAAACAACTTTCTAGACTTTGGCTTAGAGGACAAAATTTTAAATTTTGGTATAATATTTCTTGGTTAAAAATAGAGAAGCGTCAGCAAGACTTGTTATCAGGTAAAATAATGAAAATCTACTACGTAACTCTAAATACCTCAGAAGAAGCTCGCAAGATTAGTCGAGAATTGCTGGAGAAAAAGTTAGCAGTTTGTGTCAATTGGTTTCCCATTACCTGCGTATACAGTTGGAAAGGAGAAATAACTGAAGAACCCGAAGTTGTACTGATTGTCAAAACTCAGGATGATTACCGAGAAGAAGTTGAACAAATCATTGTTCAAAACATTTCTTATACTAATTTCATCGCTGAGATTTCTCCTACAAATGTCAATCAAGGCTTTCTAGATTGGTTAAACACAGAAGTTCCTCTGCGATCGCAAAGAGTGTAAAGCATCTATAGCTTAGGCGGATTTGAGAAACTCAGACTTATACCAAGGTAGGTTTCGTTAGTTAGTCTTCTTGCTTTCCTTCATCAGTCGGTAAAGGACTTTTGCCAATTCTTAGCTGCTTCTTGGAAAGTTTTAACTGTTCCCAAAGAGCTTCCATTTGTTGATATGCTGTTTCTGGAGTGAGTTTACCAGCAGTCTGAAGACTAACGATGTAACCAACTTGTTGTGCAAATTTTTGCAAATTTGCGTTAAATATCAAGTCTTCCGGCTTAACCTGACCGTGGTACCGGCTACGAGGATAGAGAAATTCATCCTTGTCTGTCATTCTTGGTATAGCTACAGTTTCATTTGTTAATTTTAACTAATTATTAACCTTTAGTTAAATAAACGTTTACATCAACTCTCATAAGTTGAGATCAAGGACTTACGCACAAACTATGACAGAATAAGGCTTTTAAAAACCACCAAGACGAGATAGGTAGAGCGCCGGCTGTCGGTGTCTGAACTGTCGTGCCAAAAACACCACGCAATGGGAAAGACTCCGTAAGCCCTAAAATAGAAACGCTGAGTTGTTTTTGAGCATATAATATTGTTTTTTCTACTGTTGTTGAAAATAAATGACCTATAGCAATTCTAAATCATAAGCCCTACGGGCACGCCAAGGGCGAACGTGAACAACAAGATTCCCGACTTCTTGGAGAAGTCGGGAATCTGAATATACGCAATTTATGCGCTGAGTTCTTCTCCTATCCCAGAGGCTGCTTCATGTGGACACGCACTCGCGTTCGCGCAGGCTACGCCTACACAAATCAAATAGGATTTCTATTATAATTAGGTCAAATCTTTACGCCACATGGATCTTGAAGTCATTGTTACCTTTTATATCCAGAACTCATTAATCAAATTTAATCTGGATTATAGATAAATCATCATCAAAAGCTTCTTTGGAGTTTAAAGAGATTATGTAATTTAAAATCTCGTCAAGTTTACCATCAAATTGAAGCTGTGAGGTGACAAGCATCTGAATGAAAGCGTCCAAAGTCCAAATTGTGCCATCTGACTTGGTAATTTCGTAAGCACCATCACTGAAAATATAAAGAAAACTAGATTCTTCAACATTGCAACAGTCATCTACATATTTTACCTGTGGAAACATCCCCACTGGCACACCAGGAGTTTTCAATCTTTTGACTTTAGGATTAGTTGGAGATTTTCCGGATATTAAAACTGCTGGCGGATGACCTGCACTTGCATAAGTTAACTGGCGCGTAACCCGGTTATAAACTCCATACCAAATAGTAAAATATTTATCGTTTTGATAATTCATTTGGAAAGTATTATTCAAAGCTTGCAAGACATCACTTGGTTGATAATAATTCAGACCTGCAAGAGCACGCGATCGCAGTATATTTAGCACGGAAATTGAAGGGAGAGTTGCTCTGAGTCCATGTCCTGCAGTATCTAGTAGGTAAATTGCCAGATAATCAGAGTCGAGCCAGTAGTAATCGAAACAATCACCTCCCAGTTGACGCGAGGGAATGAATTGGAAATTGATGCTAAGAGGATGCGTCATTGGATTAGGCAAAAGTGAACGCACATATTCTGCTGCTTCTGCCAATTCTGCTTCTAAAATTTGCTTTTGAGTTTGTAAGTCTCTACTCAGTTGGTGCAGACGCAATCCTGCTCTTACCCTCGCTTGCAATTCATTGTGTTCAATAGGTTTAGTGATAAAATCATCGGCACCTGCATCTAGCCCCTTGACACGATCAGCTACAGAATCTAAAGATGTTAATAGAATAAAAAACGTGGTAGATAATTGAGGGTCTGTCTTGATTCGTTGGCAAACTTCTAATCCATTTAACCCTGGCATAATCCAATCACAAATAATAAGCGCTGGACAACAAGTAGTTGCCTTTGCAATTCCTTCCTCACCATTGCTGGCTACCAGGACTTTATAACCCTGCCTTTCCAGCATCCTCGTAAGAAGTATCTGTACTGCTAGGTCATCATCAATTACTAAGATTTGAAACACACTAATCATCAATCAATAGTCATTCATCAATAATCATGAGTCAATAGTTAATATCCTAAGACTTTAGACTATGCGTAGATGCGTGGTGTAGACCAGTTCTGGGCAAAGGGCAATGGGCAATGGGACAAGGGGACAGGGAAGTCTTTTTGTGCTAACCAATAAATGATGGATAAGATTATGGGGGAGAAAGAGGGTTTAGCCATAGAAGGATAATGCTTTTAAGCTGGTTAAGATCACGGTAGACTTCTTGCTTGAACCACTGTCCAAAAGCATCAAAGGGCGTGAAAGATTCCCCTGTTTGCCATTTAATATCTTGTCCTAAGGGTGTGGTATGAGTGCCGTTTAGTGTCTGTATGGCGACCATTTCTGGAAAACGTTGTTTCAATAGTTCAGTTAAAGCCGTTGATTGGTCGAGGGTGTCGTTGGTAAACTTGATCAGCAGGTTACGGCGAACGTTATAGTGCTCTTGCACGAGTTTGTGAGTTTCTAACGGCGAGGGAGTAAACTCGACGGCGGCTAAGTTGAACTGTTCGATTAGGGGAATGGCATCCCGTGCAGCGTAGTTGTTAAAGGATATGAGGATATTGCCAGCGCGTTCTGCACCAAGGAGACTCCCAATAAGCAAATGGAGTTTGCAGCCCATGCTGTGACCGATTCCATAAACGGGAAGGTAGCGCTTGCGTATTGCCGAAGCATCGTGTAACCTTTCTAGAGCGCGTTCAAAGTTTAACAATACAGATTTTGCGATCGCACTATGATCCAAAGTGTTCACAAATGGCGTAGCGATGACAACATAGCCTTTGCTTACCAGTTGTTCTAGCAACCAACGGTAGGTGAGATGAGGTGCAGTCGCAACGAATGCGCCGCCAAGGAAGTGAATGATAGCAATAGGATTTCGTGGAACAAGGACCCAGTTACCAGAGATTTCTTGCCAGTCCATGTAAACAAGGTTAGAGAAAAAATTAAAAGTTAATACTTCTTCATGGTAAGACTTGTTGATTGTTCTTGTGGAATAGTGCTCTCCTGAATAGCTCGTTATACCAATTTTGTATGAAGATGCGCTAAATCAATTTGCTTCTTTAAGTTGTGCTGCAAGTTTTTCTCCAGAATAAAGTTTGGCGCAGCTTCACAAAGAAACAGTATTGTAAAACTTCGCTCAGTTTATAGTCATTCGTTTCCTTTTATAGACATTTATTAAACTATATCAAGTTAGCAAATTCTGGAGTGGAAAACTCCTAATCTTCACTTCTCCTGTCTCTGAGGCTGCGCCAACGTGACGCTGCGCGTTAGCGCAGCTCCTCCACAGGAGGCACAATGCGTGAATTTTGTTAGTGCAGCGGGACGCAGTCCATTTTGAATTTTGAATTGTTAAGCTCCCATCCCGGAATATCGTTTCAATCCCCATCGCCACAGCAAACGATTCCAACCCAAAAATATCAAAATCCAACCCACCATTGACAAAAATCCCCGCGCCAAATCCACAGGTAGCCCAACCACAATACTTGCAGGGAAATCAATCATATAAGGAAATGGTGTCCAAAGTACTATTGATCGCACAGATTCAGGAAAAACTTCCAGAGGTGCAATCATTCCTGATAAAAATAAATAAAATAAAAACCAAAAATTTTCTACAGCATTAGCCCGTTCAGTCCAAAAGGCAAGCATCGCAAATGAGTATTGCATGACAAAGCGTAACGCAAAAGCTAGCACCGCTGCCAATACAAATAGTAAAAGATTTGCTAAACTTGGCAACCAAAAAGCTTGCGGATAAAGAAGAAAAAAGACAACTAACAGTAACAATGCAAAAGGCAAACGAGCCGCTCTTTCAGAAACATGGGAAGCAATATGATGCCACACTGGATCAATAGGCTGTAACAAGCGAGGTGAAAGTTTTCCTTCTACAATTTCCTTTTCAAAGTCCCAAACGACCCAAACAACTGTAATTTGCCTAATGATGAAAACTGTAATAAAGTAACGAGCAAAATCCACAGGTGACAGATTGAACCGCCCTCCTTGCGCTGCCTGTATCCACACTCCCATTAAAATAATTGGCAGAGAGTTTGCCAGTATCCATAAAATGAGTTCCGCCCGATACTCAAGCATATAGGCGTAGTATACTGACAAAAATGCCAAGACTTTTCTGAAAGTTCGCTTCATCATAAAAATTAGTTACAGCGCTTATTCTTATGATTAGACCACAAATTGTAGGGGAGCCAGTGCGTTGGACGGGTTTCCCGGCAGTCCCGCATCTGGTGAGACCAGCGCTACAGGAGGGTTTCCCTCCCTAGGCGACTGGCGAACCCGTAAGCGCAAAGCGCAGGCTCCGCCAACGCGCAGCGTCTCCCTTAGGAGAAGGGCGTTGGGCATTGCCCATAAAAGCCTATATGATGGAATTTGAGATATTAGTGGGCAATGCCCACACTACAGAAAACCTCATTATAAAGAGTACTTAATAGTCAATAGTCAATAGTCATTAAAAAATTGCAAACGAGGTCAAAGATGGCACCCGTGTATGACAGCATAGCCGAGCAGTTTAAAAAAGTTAACTCTTTGCCATTTATCCAGTATGTTACGACGTATACATACCTCAATCTAATCGGAGATGTTGCCGGAAAATCAATCCTTGATTTAGCTTGCGGAGAAGGATTTTACACAAGATTGCTCAAGCAAAATGGCGCTGCACGCCTGGTGGGTGTAGATATTTCCTCGGAAATGATCAAACTCGCAAGACAGGAAGAAGAGAAAGAACCGCTCGAAATTGAATATATTATCGCTGATGTCATGGAAATTGGCTTCATTGAAAACTTTGATCTTGTCGTTGCCTCCTTTCTTCTGAATTATGCTTCAACGAAAGACCAACTACTCAGAATGTGTCAAACCATATTTGCTAACCTAAAACCAGGGAGTAGGTTCGTCACTCTAAATAATAATTTAGAGCTACCCCCAGAGTTCTATCATAAAAATGAAAAATATGGTCTTGCTAAGAGCTGTGCCGGGTCGCTTCAGGAAGGTACTCCTTTAACCATAACATTGACAATTTCCGACGATGGCGAGAAAGTTAGCTTTGACAACTACTACCTTAGCAAGGCAACGTATGAATGGGCATTGAGAAGTGTTGGTTTTAAGGAGATTTGTTGGCACCCTCTGATAGTCTCTCCCCAAGGCGTGCAGAAATTTAGTCAGGAGTTCTGGCAGGATTCCATTGACTATCCTTATACGATAGGCATTACCTGCCTAAAATAATACGATAGGCATTACCTGCCTAAAATAGCTAGTCAATACCAGCCAAACAGACAAATCAAATATTTCTCAATTGACAACCCCCGCTTGGAAAACTCGCCCAATCACTTCTTCAACAGGCGGTTGTGTCACTGTTAAATCTACGACATCCAAATCTGCTAAAATTCTCGATACAGTGCGGGTGAGTGCCTCTTGCGGTACCATAAAACACACGGTTCGCCCTTCTATTTGTCGTACATCACCATATAATACCAGTTTTTCTTTGGGCAGAGCATTGGTTAACTCCAAATGAACTTCCCGGTAAGGAGCAAAACGTTCCCGCAGACCATCTAGACTACCGTCATAGATTAACTGTCCTTGGTGAATCAACAGGACTCGCTGACACAAAGCTGTAATATCTGCCATGTAATGGCTTGTCAACAGCACTGTTGCCAGATATCGCTGATTGTACTCACGCAAAAAATCACGCACTCCCACCTGAGCATTCACATCTAACCCCAGTGTCGGTTCATCTAAAAACAGGACTTGTGGACGGTGCAAAAGTGCTGCTAACAGTTCCGCCTTCATTCGCTCACCTAGAGACAGCTTCCGCACGGGTTGTGTCAGTTTTCCTTCCAGCAAGAGCATTTCGGTTAACTCCCCCAACCGTTGGCGGAACTCTTTATCAGAGATGTTGTAAACAGCAGCATTAATCTTGAGAGAATCTAGAGCAGGTAAGTCCCAAAGCAGTTGCTGTTTTTGCCCCATCACCAGGGTAATTTTTTGCAAAAACGCTTCCTGACGACGATACGGAATATGTCCAGCCACTCTAACTTGACCTTTAGAAGGATAAATCAGCCCTGTAAGCATTTTCAGTGTCGTGGTTTTACCCGCGCCATTTGGTCCCAAAAATCCCACCACCTCACCAGGTGCAATTTCAAAAGAAACATCTTGAACTGCTTTGATTTCTCGGTAAGTGCGGCGGAAAAAGTGGGTAATTGTTCCGACAATTCCTGGTTCTTTAACAGCGACAGGATACAATTTGCTCAGGTTTTGGACTGATATTATACTATAACTACTTGGACTAGAATCACGGTATACAGCAGATTCTGGAGACATAAGCCGTCACCCCTTCGCTTAATTAAAAATTCAAAGTTCAAAATTAAGAACCCCACGGATGAATCCGAAGGCTTGGATATAATGTTGCAAAGCATTTTTATCCCTCCATTAATAAAATTAAGGGGCTTGAAACCGTTACTCAAATTCAACTAAAATTAAAAATTCAAAGAATTTAAAATTTTTCAATTCAAAATTTCTTAATTATTTTTGAATTTTGAATTTGAGCGTTCGCCCTTCGCCCTTCGCACTTCGCCCAAGGGGCGACGCCAGAGGCGAACGCGCAGCGTCTCCCTTAGGAGAAGGGGCGACGCCAGAGGCGTTGGCGCAAGCCTGTCCGCAGGACTTACAAAGCAGCGTCTCCCTTAGGAGAAGCGAGGGTCATATAGAGACGATTCGCCTTTAACTTTAACATTTTTGTCACTTGCTAGATGGGAAAGATTAGGTAGCGAAGCGAAGGGAATTCAACCAGGTTAAGATTCACGCCTTTCTAGAAGAGAATGGGGTAGTTAAATTTGATAGCTTTGAGCGCGAAATTCCACGACATCGCGTTTGATAAGCTTAAACAATTTGTTGTCATATATTTCTTTAGTAAGGTAGAATTTCCTTTCTTCGTGATAGAGGTGTATGTAACATTACAAAAAAATTTACTTCTCAAATAAGTGGTTTAGCTGGTGTATGCTAATCGAAACATGACTTCAGTAATATTGCTGGTAAATAAAAGTAACATTATATTAGCCGTTACAAATGATCATAAGCCCCAAATTTCTGTGGATTAGATTGTCGCGTCATTGTAGTCAATAGTAAAACTCAGGGGCAATAGTAATGATGAACAAAGTTATGAAATCCAGCAAAAAATATGTTGTTTCGTTTGTTATTGTAATAATAGTTACCAGCCTGAGCAGTTGTCGTATTGATCCGACCTCTCGTCATCTTGAAAGTACAACGCCAGCACCAGGTACAAAAACAAATAGCAAAACACCTGCATCTACTGCACAAACACCAACTGAAGAAACCCCAACCCAAAATCAAGCTTCCTCAAGTTCTGGCGCTGTTACGAAACAAAATGTCAACATCACTCTATTCACAAGTGATACTCAATGTCAGGAACTCATTCCACAACAAGTTTCAGTGCCAGCTGAAGCTCCTGTAACAGGTGCAGTAGGTAAAATCATAGAACAACGTGACGGCGCTGATTTTAGCCTGTCTGGGTATCGTGTCACCGTCAAAGATGGAGTCGCAACCATTGATTTACGAATATCCCCTAATTCCCAGCGTCAGTTCACTTCTCTTTCCAGTTGTGAGCAGTTTGCTCTTTTTGGAAGTCTTCGCAAAACTTTATTAAGTAATTCTCAATGGAGTATTAAGCAAGTCCGTTTTACAGAACGAGGAGAAGAAATAATTCTGTGAGACCAATACTGTGTGTTGAATCAAAAGACAAAGTTTTTGAGCGGAAGAGGTTAGTGATGAGGTGGGTTGCTACTGACAAAGCTTCTCCACTATTTTAATGGAGACTTGCGATCGCCAAACTTTACGATCATCACTTACTTAGTTTCCATTAATTCGTCTCCACTATTTTAATGGAGACTTTTTTCTAGGTATTCATAGTAATCTTCGGCTGCGTGTTTCCATTAATTCGTCTCCACTATTTTAATGGAGACGCTGAGGTGTATGCAGTTGAAATGAATTCACATCGAGTAGGTTTCCATTAATTCGTCTCCACTATTTTAATGGAGACGGTTTTTTGGAAAAGGATCGCGGTTACAACTAACAGGTTTCCATTAATTCGTCTCCACTATTTTAATGGAGACGTTTTTAGTGCATTCACGGAAGAATCATTCAGTGGGTTTCCATTAATTCGTCTCCACTATTTTAATGGAGACACCAAGAGCTTTTGAATGATTCCGATCTGTTTGATGTTTCCATTAATTCGTCTCCACTATTTTAATGGAGACAACCTTATCTGACGCTTCCTTGGAGGTATCTTTGTTTCCATTAATTCGTCTCCACTATTTTAATGGAGACTTTTATCTAACCCTGCACGAGGCAATGGGTTTCCTGTTTCCATTAATTCGTCTCCACTATTTTAATGGAGACCACTAGAATCGCCAAAAACAAAAGAATTAATCCTTGTTTCCATTAATTCGTCTCCACTATTTTAATGGAGACTTCATTATCACCAAATTTCATGATTAGTTTAGAAAGTTTCCATTAATTCGTCTCCACTATTTTAATGGAGACTTGGGTCTTAATTGCACTTCTTTAGCTTGAAAATTTGTTTCCATTAATTCGTCTCCACTATTTTAATGGAGACCCATATCTTAGAAATCTAATTAATCCTTTTCCAAGTTTCCATTAATTCGTCTCCACTATTTTAATGGAGACATTTGATATGTGAAAGTTTTTATTTAAAAGAAATTGTTTCCATTAATTCGTCTCCACTATTTTAATGGAGACATTTTTATTCCAAAGGAGATTGATATAAATGCTTCGTTTCCATTAATTCGTCTCCACTATTTTAATGGAGACAGCGGGGAACCAGAAGGCTTTAAAAGCCTCGGTTTTGAGACTCGTTTGCGCGGGTCTAAAGTCAAAGTACTGTTTGAGCATCTTCTTGTCAAGATGTGTGTTGAAAAAAATCGCCTCAAAAGCAACACCAGCAAGCTTTTCAGCATTTGCGCGGACCCCCTATAGAAGAAAAATGTCCCAAAACCAGTGTGGATAAGTTCTTCAGACTTCCAAAATGACTATTTCTGAAAAACAGCCAGTGGTCCGCGCAATCTTTCATTGATCATACACCTCAACAATACCTCTACCAATCTCCTTCACCTTTTCCACCAATTGCAACGGTTCTACTACCTTCACATATCCACCAAAACCAATAATCCACCGCCACAAATCAAAATCATTTAAAGACCACTTCGGTAATATAACCTGAAAGCGATTGGGAAACTGCTTGTCCCCCGTTTTCTTCAAGCAGAATATTGTCTCAGGAAGATTCACTCTTACGCTTGAGGCTGGACGAGTCATTTTCATTTGTGCAAAGCGCTTCGTTCCCTCAACAATAAACCGATAAATTATATCATCAAACCAAAGCTCCACCGTCACACACACTTGCGATCGCTCGTAGGTAGACAAGCTGTGGTATCCCCTTGACTGTCGCGCTTGGCGCACTCTTTCCCCATCATCAACACCTCCACAGGGCGATCGCATTTTCGCTACAAACCTACCATGTAAATCAATCGATTTAAAATGGACTCAACTGGAGGAAGTGGATATTCAGTCAAGTCAATGGTGATAGTATTATCTTGCAGCCGTAGAAACCGCCAAAGTGTACCTGTAGTCACAGTTCCATAAATTATGTCTACAGGATTTTTAGCTTGCTGGTTAAACTTCCACGCTGCTACCATTTCTGCAACACACTGTCCCAAACCACCTTTGAGGTCTTCTTTTTTCGCTTCTACCACCACCGCCACGGGTGCCTTGACAAATAACTGCTCTGGTGACAAGCTGAGAATAAAGTCGCACACTCCTGTTAAACCAGCTTCTGCATCGACGTTAAATTCTTCACCAGAAAACAAGCTGATACGATTTTGCAGCGCTTCTTTGACTGCTAACAGCACCGGACAGATGATTAACTCTGATCTGGCTTTTTCCGTGTTGAGCGCAACTGCTAACTGGAGGTTGCGGTTAAGAAACTCCGCGAGGTATGGACTGGGTGTGACAGTCCTTTCACCAAGGGACAGAAATGACCCACCTTCGATAAGAGTAAGGTTAAAATCTTGGATAACTTTAGGTAAGGTAAATTGACTGTACGGCATAAAGTTAAAAGGCACTCATAATAAATCCCTCTTTCTTCTTACCTTAGACTTTTTATATCATGTCCGGTTAATTGCTTATAAATCCCGCACAACCCCACCCCGGTTTTGTCTTGCGCCAAAACCGCCCCTCCCCTTACGACTACCCACGCTCACAGATTTTTCATAACGACTAGGAGTTCGCCAATTCCAACCGAGTGTTTCTTCTTTGACTAAGACTAATCCCATTTGTTCGGTGGGGGAACCTAGTGTTTGAAGTTGCTCCCAAAGTTCGTCGAGGGGTGTCAGTTGTTGGGTTTCCTCTTCTTGTGCAAATGGTTGAACGATATCTTGCCAGTTTATGTCAAGGAATTTACAAATTTCTTCAAAATTTGTGCGATCGATAGGTTTGTTGTTGAAGAAATTGTTAACTGTTGACCAACTAAGTCCTATTTCTGAGGTGAAGGCTTTTTGAGTTAAACTTCGGCGTTCTAAGGCTCGCTTTGCAATTTTTATGCCTGCTTCTGATGCTACAAGCGATACCTTCGGTAAGCTTCGCTAACGTCACACCCACTTTGGTAATTTACATGTTCCCCGTGACAATCATCCAGCTTTGGTATCTGACTTGATGGAGGAATTTCGCGCTCAAATTGTTGATTCGTTTGTCGGGTATTTGGTAAACAAGAAAATTTTAACTCCCGAAGATTTTACTCCTCCCGACGAACGTGGAGGTGTATACTTACAAGCAAGCGCACTGAAAAATATCTCAAGCACTGGGAGGAAAAGTTACAAACCGAGACGACGCATCCTCACACGGGTTACAAGGTTAGTTATCGTCGCTGCATTGAGTTACAGGTGCGGGAGTATATTGCTTGTTTGATGGGTGAGGTGGAAGTGTATCGTCCGATGATTTGGAAAGTGTAACATAGCTATACCATTTGTGGGATAGACATAATCGCCCAAACCCTGATTCTTTCGTTCTATCCCACAAATGACTTTCTCTGTAAGGTTTTGAAGCCTCTCAGTTCTGAGCTTACCAGGAAGAGCTTGCATTAATTTCGCAATAATTTTCTATCCCACAAAATTTTGCTGTAGACTGTGGTCAGGGCAATGCTTCTAGAGGCTAGGCTTTAAACTTCTTCGGAAGTTGAATTAATGGAAACTGTCCGTTGACACGGAATGAAACTTTTTTACCCGATGGCTTTAAACTTCTTCGGAAGTTGAATTAATGGAAACCTGTGCTTTCTCTGCGACGAGATCTGACAACACCACTTTAAACTTCTTCGGAAGTTGAATTAATGGAAACTGGAATTTCCCCAACGGTTCTAAGGCATACCCGGCAATCCTTTAAACTTCTTCGGAAGTTGAATTAATGGAAACAGAAAGGCACTGCGAACCTCGTTGGGGCAAACCAACGCTCTAAACTTCTTCGGAAGTTGAATTAATGGAAACTATAGACATTCAATTGAAAATGGGCTATAGTTTTTTTATATTTTTTTAGACTCTTGAATTACTGTTTAAAAAACAAATTGAATGACGCGATTTATTCACGACCAGTTTGCAAAAGACTATCTTGAAGAATTACTAAAACCTTATGGGGAAGTGCAAGCACCCAGCCGCGTTGCAGGAGAAGTTCGAGAAATTGATGTTTTATTTTCTCCTTCAAGAAAACAAGACGCTAAGTTAGAAACGCTAGGATTGTTAGGAAAATTTACAACTCATCCTGCTATCTTTGAGCCATTTCGCAACGCTGCATCGAAAGAAGAAATTTGTGATTGTCTCCTGAAATTATTAGAAGTAAGAGGTGAATGGCAACGAGAAGCTAATCGAAATAACACCATCATTCAAGAATTAGCAGTACCAAAATTATGGATTCTTACACCAACAGCATCCACAAAGCTATTATCAGGATTCGGCGCTACTCAAGGCGTCGATTGGTTACCTGGAGTACATTTTCTCGCAGAGTATTTACGAACAGCTATCATTGCCATCCATCAGTTACCACGTACTCAGGAAACGTTGTGGCTAAGAATTCTCGGTCGAGGAACAGTGCAAAAACAAGCAATTGACGAATTAGAAATACTGCCATCAAATCATCCATTTCGGAAAGCAACGCTAGAATTGCTGTACAACTTGCAAAAGAACTTAGTAATGACTCAAAATAGAGAAGAAGATGATAGGGAATTAATTATGCGATTAGCACCACTTTATCAGCAAGACCGGGAACAAGCTATACAGGAAGGAAATAAACAAGGGGAACAACGTCTAATTATACGTCAGCTAAATCGGCGCTATGGCGAGATTGATTCATTATTAGTTGAGCAGGTTCGGGGATTATCTATTGAACAATTAGAAGCATTGGGAGAGGCGTTGTTGGATTTTTCGGAAATTTCTGATCTAGTCGCTTGGTTACAACAGCGAACCTGACATGTAGAAAGGATCTCAATTGTGCAATTTGACAATGTTTGTAAGTTTTTAGCCGAACAATATCCCACAGAATTTGTTCGTTGGTTACTGACAACTGAACCAACAGAAGTTAAAATACTCAAAACAGAACTTTCCCTAGAACCAATTCGTGCAGATTCCGTCACCTTCCTGCAAACAGCTAATCGAATTTTACATATAGAATTTCAAACCTTAACTATCTCTAATCCTCCGCTTCCTTTTCGGATACTGGATTATTCAGTCAGGTTAAAGCGACAAAATCGATGTCCTGTCACACAGGTAGTCATCTTTTTACAGGAGACAAGTAACGAAATTGCCTTTACTGAAAAATATCAAGACGAGACAACAACTCATCGCTATCGAATTGTTCGCCTGTGGGAGCAAGATTCAGCCTTATTTCTTGATAATCCCGCACTGTTACCTCTTGCACCTTTAACCAGAACCGACTCGCCCGAAGCTTTGTTAACCCAAATCGCCCAAAGAGTCGCTAGAATCCCAATAAGAGATGAGCGACAAAACATTGCGGGCTGTACAGAGATTTTAGCAGGATTAAGATTTAAAAAAGACATAATTCATCAATTTCTCAGGGAGGATATTATGCAAGAGTCAGTAATTTATCAGGATATTTTGCAGAAGGGAGCTTTTAATTTGATTAAAAGTCAGGTTAATAGCCGTTTTGGTCAAATTGATGCATCTATAATTGAACGGATTCGGAGATTATCTGCTCAACAGTTAGAAGCATTAGGAGTGGCTTTTTTAAATTTTTCAGATGTAGCTGATTTAGTCGCTTGGTTAGACACGCAAACAGCAAGTTCAACCATGTAGGTAGGATGCATTAGGAGTTGTCCTAAATATATACAACCAAAGGTCGGAAATCATAACATCCGACCTTTTTTCATGAACTAATATAACTCATATACAAAGTCATATACACCAATTTTGTACTCATACACGTACTCATATAACCCTCTGAGAACATAGAGATAAGACAAAAGAAGAAGTCCAATGAAAACTTCTTTTGCCTTTTACCTTTTACCTTCTTACTTAATTTAATTATGTCCACAATCTACATCACCGAGCAAGATGCATCGCTCAAAATCCAACATCATTACTTAAAGGTGTTTCATCAACAAAAGCAATGCATCTGTATTCGGATTCGCAACGTCAGTCAAATCATCCTCTTTGGTAACATACATCTACTAAAGGAAGTCATGAAAATCGTGCTTTCTCATCAAATTCCCGTCTTGTATTTAACCCCAGATGGCGAATTTTTAGGAAGGTTAGAGAACACATCACAACTAAAACGCAAATATCTAACCAACCAACGCCAACACACACGCGATGTTGAAGTGATACCTTCGGTAAGCGAACTTGTATTTCACCCCAAAATCGGGGTTGCCGCCAGGCAACACACACGCGATGTTGAAGCGATACCTTCGGTAAGCTTCGCTAACGCCTAGCCATAACAAGTAAAAAGTAAAAAAAGAGTGTTAGTTAAGTCATATACTAAGTCATACACCTACGTTAATATAGCGGTTTTTTCCTTTCTTTGTCTGCCATTTGCGCGGAAGATCAGGAATCGCCAAAAGCCTTATTCTTCCGTTCTCTTCCGCGAACGTCCTACAGATAAGGGTTTGAGGCTTATTGATGCGGTAATTATTGAGAAATGATTGCAGTTATTTTGGCAAAATTTGACGTTCCGCGCAAGTCGGCTTTAGACTCATTATTAGGCAAGGCTTTGAGAAGCTTGCTCTGTTAAACTTCCCCGGAAGTTGAATTAATGGAAACTATCCTAAAAGAAAGTCGCCGCAACACTGCTTGATCTGTTAAACTTCCCCGGAAGTTGAATTAATGGAAACTTAATTATTTCGTCGCGAGGCTCGCAACCCAGCAACTGTTAAACTTCCCCGGAAGTTGAATTAATGGAAACCTTTACATCTACAATATGAACTTTACCTGCGATACCCTGTTAAACTTCCCCGGAAGTTGAATTAATGGAAACCTTCGGAAAAATTATCGCTTTATGCTACTCGGTACTGTTAAACTTCCCCGGAAGTTGAATTAATGGAAACGCTCCCAGCACTTTGCTGGTGTCGGCTCTATCGCGCTGTTAAACTTCCCCGGAAGTTGAATTAATGGAAACACAGCATGCCGCATCTCGGAAGCGCTCCAATTGCAAGCTGTTAAACTTCCCCGGAAGTTGAATTAATGGAAACTTACACAGCCTCCACCACGGCTACGCTGGGGAACAAGCGTGAACTGTTAAACTTCCCCGGAAGTTGAATTAATGGAAACCCTTCTCTTACTCCCTCATTTTGATTACCCGCACCCACTGTTAAACTTCCCCGGAAGTTGAATTAATGGAAACAAGAGAGGCAGCTTAATTGTTGCCTCTCTTTTTTAACTGTTAAACTTCCCCGGAAGTTGAATTAATGGAAACCCAAAACTACCATCCAAGAGTCGCACCCAAATAATTTTAGGGGATTTAAATCAGTGAACAGTTATCAGTGAGCAGGCGCATGGTGAGGAATTTAAACCTGCAACCAACGCCTGCAACTTTCTTTGTAGGGACTTAAACCCAAGTGATGAAACTGATAACTGTTTATCTTCTTTTGCATAAATAAATTCACTGACTCTCAGTCGAATTTTATTCTTCTTTCTTTTACCTTTTTACTTTTGCCTTATTTGCTAAAATATTAACAGGTAGAAAGTTTTAGTGAGGGTTGGTAATTTTTATCAGCAACAAACTCATAACAAACTACATCACCAATAACACGCGATCGCTGTCCTAAAAATAAACAAAAACCAACAGGTGCAAATAAAATTAGGTGTATGCAAGTTGCACCATACTGTTGACGATACTGACGAATCAGGGCTTTCGCGTGAATAGCCAGTGCTACAGCATCCGCATTGGAAGTAATTGCTTTATCTCCAACTCCCGACTCTGGTTCTACGTAGATCATCGAACTATATTTTACTGGTGAATCATTATACAAATCTTCTACGTATGTTGAGGCATCACCAGCAATAGCGAAAGCAAATAAAAGATGCTCTCCTACTTCACCTTGTTGCTTGGGGACTTTAAACTTAGCATCAGAAGCGGTGACATCAGAACGCCACAATTCGTCTTTTCCTTGAGTTCTTTGCTCAACTTGGAGAGTATATCCCTCGGTATCTTGGAATCTATAACCGATCGCAAATGCCGCACTCAAAGGCAATCTACCCCTGATATCAACAGTCAATGCACTTTTTCCCTGAGTTAAATCGTTACGTGCTTTTTCTAGACTTGGAAGTAATATATTATCCCAAGTTTCTTGGCTGGCAATCCGACGAGGTTTAGCCTTGATGTCAAAATGCTCTGTCCAGTCAAGTTCAAGCGTTGGTGTATTGCCATAATTTGCTTTAACCAACCATGTATCCACAGACTTGCAGGAAGATTGGGATCTGCTTTCTTTTTTTAAACCGGGGTATCTGCTTCCGGAATTCCAGCCAAGCGGATGCTGCTACAGCCATGCTTGTAAGCCAACTCATAATCCAACTCATAATCCTTAGCTGCACCAACTGCGTCGTAAAAACCAACAGCAAATTCGATCGCAGCGCGATCGCCAATTGGTTGATTCATGCCAATGACATAATCAATGTGCTGCTTAATTACTTCGGCTTGGATCTCTGCATAACAAGCGTTCAATACCACACATTTTACATGGTCTGTAAATAATTCAAACAATCCTGCTAATGCTTCCCCGTTGACTAACTGAACTTGACCGATTTCGTTTTCCAGCGCCAGTCCTTCTTCCCCAACTCCATGACCAGAAAAATGGACGATTTCGGGAGTTTCTTCTAGAATAGCCCGTTGTAGCTCTCTGGGAGTAACAGCCCAGCGCTGGATTAATTCAAAGCGATCGCGTTTTTGAGCGCGTCGTAATGCTTTGTCAATTTCGCGCACTTCTTCGTCTAGACGCAACTTGCTGGTTAGCTTGGGGTTGGCGGTGAGGATAAGGATACGTTTTTTGGGATTTTTGCGAGTCATTGTAATTTTTTTTAATCTTGAATGGGGAAGATTTGAGCGTAGCAATCAAAATTATTTGGAGAATTTGTAACTGAGTGCTTTATGGTGTTTAAATATTCTTTACGAGGGTCTTGATTTGCACCGAATACTGTAATAACTTGATATTTCTGTAAATTAGCGATCCAGATGGGAGAAGCTATTACATCACGGTCTATCTCATCACGCTTTTTTATAGATTCTTTTTTAATTCCTCCACATAAACTTTTTGCAGTTGTATAATTACTAGATTCTAAATTATGAAATTGGTTGTGTAAAACTTCGAGAGGATAAGGCTTATTTACAGGATTTGCATCTCTAGTAGCTTTACGAATTACTAAAATTTCACAATTAATATCTACCGCTTCCAGCCAAGTATGTGCAGTCGCTGGGATAACATCTTGTAGTGGTTGACGATAATCAATATTTATTTGTGAGAATACACCTAAAGCCGAATAAAATCTTTGTAATTGTTGTTGAAATAATATCTGAAACTCTTGAGGTGTTCGAGGTAATGTCCAATGATTTTGTAAAATATCAGGTTTAATTTCTTCGCGTTTTGGTATTAAATCTACTCCTCGACGTGCAGGATTTCCTTGACGTTTATAATAAGGTCGTCTTGCACCTTGTCCGACTCCACCTAAATGAAACATTAGCCAAGTTAAACTATTCAATAGCTTGGAAACTGAGCTTTTAAGTCTATCCTCTGTGAAAAGAGACTGACGCAGAATTAAAATACCATCTTGAAGGTTATCATTTTGAGAGGTATTACCATTAATAACTTCTATTTGAAATAACCCATTTTTGGCTTTTGGTTCAATTCCACCAAATATAAATGTCTCTAACTCACGTACTTGCTTTTTTGGTAAAACACCCAAAGCAAATGCTCTAAACCAGTAGCGCAACATAGAGCGAAATGCTATTGGACGGACTTCCGCTACTGCTTGAGGTTTTGCTTCCCAGTTGTTTTCTTTTTCTTCCCAATTCCAATTAATTCGTTGATACCCATGAATTAATTGTCCTTGTAGTTCAAATGGAACTCGTAGAATAATCGTACTTTTTTTGGGACGCTTTTCTGGTGGAAGAGAATTTAAATCTTTTCTTCCCAACTTTAATTCTCCATAACCACTATTGATGCGCGAACCAATTCCTTGAACTAATCCTTTAAGTAACCATTGTTTTACTTTTTGTAGTGTATCATCATCACAATCTACACCCTTACGCAAGCCAATCACAAAATTTGGTTTTAATAAAGATAAAAATACATTTGGATTAGGCTTATACTGTGGTTGATTATTTTTATCCCATGTCCAAATAGCATTCGCCATATCTGGTTTTAGTCCTCCCTGTTTATCTTCACCAGGAAGTGGGTAAGCATCCAAAAAGGTGACTATCCCCATGCTAGTTTCAGGGTTGATATCGCCGAATATTCTTCTAATTTCTTTTGCACATATCCCTTCGCGTTTTGCTACTGCTCTTGCAACACCTTTGAATGTGCTGCTAGGAATATAAGGCATACCTAAACTATCAAATGCTGGTAACAACATTGACTCTGGTGCTGTGCTTCCACCTACTCTAATTCGCCAAGGACATTCGACTACAAACCAGTCATGAGCTAATTTTTTTGTCCTGGCAGTGAGTTTTTCTAAGTTGACAGAATAATCTCCCTTGTCGATACGTTGTAGCAGTTCCAACATTTTGGCACTATCGAGCGCATTCTGCGATTTATTTGGAGATTGTAACCGCATCCAGCGCAAATACTCAATAAAACTTGCATCGCTAGAAGGATTAGGTTCGCCAATTGAATTCAGCCAAGGTGAGGGAGGATTATTGTTACTATATACCATTAATTATCTCCTCAAATTCATGATTCAGGATTATTAGTTGGTTTTTCTTTAGGGTAAAGAGCTTCAGCCCAAAATGCAAATTCACGAGCAACTTGTAACGCAATTCCAGTTAATCCCAGATATGCTGATGAGCCTAGTTGTTGTTGACTGCTTAAATTTTGTAAGGCATTTGCACCACCAAGAAAATCAGTATTATCTGGATAAATTAATTCACCTAATGTCTCAAAAAAACACTTGATGACGCTTTGCTTATTAGGCTTATTTTCTAAGGCATATTCTTCTGCTTTTAATCGCAACAATCCCCAAGTTGCAGCATAAGTATAAAGTTCTACAATCTGAGTTTTTTGCTCTTTCTGTGCATCTTTATCACCATTGACTGTTTGTTTAAGCTGACTAAGTTTTTCGTACACTTTAGCAGAAATACTTCGGGAATCATAAGTTAACATATAGCTGCTTCCTCTTGATTGTTTTGAGTGTTCACCAATTGTTCTTCAGGATAATCTGTCCAGATTTCTACAAATCCTCTGCCTAAACTTTCTTGTCCGCCAATTTGTTTAATGTTATCTTCTAACAAACTTTGAAATCCATTACACGCTGTTTTCACTTCATCATCTTTGAGAGTTGTAGTTGTTCCCCAAGGGAAAAACATTAAGGTTTCTGGAGGAATTGCTTCTTCATAGCGAAAAGCATCTGCTTCTTTTTTATCATTTAAATTTACTCGCACTTGTCGCCATAAGCTAGACTCAATCAGTACTTTACAATCATGTTCAGATAAGACAAGTGCTTGTGAGATATTTTGAGTTTCTTCGCTACCTTGAGGAATATAATAACTCCACTCATCCCATTCTTTTAATTCATTAGATTTAAAAATAGTATCCCGCAAGTAGAGATTATCTGAATTTCCCCTGCTAAAACTTCCTACTTCTGGCAGGGTTAAATTATTATTAGTTAAACGTATCCAACGACGGAGTAAAAAGGGAGAAGTTACCCAAACAACACCGTGACTCAAGCTAGAGATGGGAAAATATAAAATTCCTGCATCTCCCACCCATAAAGCGCCCTGTGTAAGATTTTCTGCACTTCCAGATGTAATATCTTCAATTGTATTACCCCAGAGAAATTTCTGGTTTTCCTTTGTGTCAGCCCGTAATCTACCGCGAATTGTACTGGAAGGTAAGTATGGTAAATCTGTATGCGATTCTTTGGCAATACCAACTAAATTTCCTTCCTGACTTGTACCTCCTGTATGCAAAGGAGAAAGTAGATATAAATAAGCGTTAAACATTTTCATTTAATTTATTCCCCACAAAAGTTTTCCATAATTTAACTGTGTAAAAGTCTCCAACCACCTCTCATCTCCTTGTGGTAAAAGTAGTTGAGTTGTAGGTGGTTTCCCATCAAAAACGTATACCGTCCCTGGTGGCACAAATGCCCGTTGTGGCAATAAACCAAACTGGCGGCTCTGATTTCTGGTAATAGTTGATACTCCTCCCCAAAGTAATGCTTTATCTGTGGCGCATCCTTGCAAGTTCCCATTCCAAGCACTGGGGTAAGAAGCATAAAGTGCTTTACCTACATCCGCTAGCCCAGGTGTGAGTAAATAAGCATATTTCTGTGAATCAGTGGGAGTTGTATTTCCCTCTATTAATTGGAATTGTGCGTGCAAAGCTGTATTCGCTGGTATATTCAGGGAAGTCACCATTGCCCGGTGTCCCTCTCCTCCCAGTCGCACGACACCATCGGGAATTTGTTCACTAATAGCAGCTACAAATTTCCATCCCGGTTCTAACCGAACTGCAACTTCAGTAAAATATCCCTCGGAGTCTCGGACTTGTCGGGAGTCATTCTCCATGTGTATGTGGGGTAATACTTGTACGTTCCAAGGGTTTTTGTTAAAGTCTGACGGAGATTCGGGATTGTTTCCATTGAGATAGTTACGCAATGCTTCAGCCTTAATCCAAGGATGTGGGTTGCCGCAGGGATGGTATTTTTTATCTATTTGTGGTAGTACCATTGGTTGAGGCTTTGTCTCATCAAAACAAAGATATTGCCAAGTTGAGTTGCGATCGCACGGTTGTAAGCGCACGATTTTATCCCAGTCATCCGCAGATTTTTTAGAAAAGACTTTCTGAGACTGCGCTCCCTCTTGACTAACCTCCTGGAGACAGAACAAATCTTTAGGCGTAGGAAGCCAGAGCGTATTTTGCTCATCAAGTAAAAACACACCTAAAAAGCTGATATCGCGCTTGATGCGTTCTGCTTGTTCGAGCCGCTGCGATAATAATGATCTCAAAGCTTGGAAAACCGTAATTGGCATTGGTGGAAACGAACCCTTAGCCCAAGAACCATCCCCCGGACTAAATGGTTTAGAATCCCGAAATAACAAAACATCTAAAGGATTAATTGTGTACCAGTGCATGGGCAAGTAAAAAGTAAAAAGCTAAAAGTCAAAACAAAGATGAAAGATGAAAATCAACTGCAAGTACAGCTTGGTGGAAATAAACAGACTATTTGAGGTAGGTAAAAAGCTCGTAGCATAGAAGTTCTTACTTTTTACTTTTGTAGAGACGCGATGAATCGCGTCTCTACTTTTGCCTTATTTTTCTCCAGTTATAACGCTCTACTCGCTTATCGAGCCAAAAAGCAGTAAATCGCAGTAATTTTCCTAAATCTTCAGGCTGAGTACCCAAAGCATCAGAATCATCTTGATACTTGTTCACCCAGTCTTCCCATGCATCCAACCATGCTGCAACTTGGGGAAACACATCTAACTGCTTGTTGCTATCCCGTCGCGTCATGATCACCTTGGCTGCTTGGGAAAATAATCTACTAGTTGGTGTCACACAAGCACGTTGGGGTAATTCTTCCGCCAAGCGATACAATAACGGACTCAGATCATCCCCATAATTTTCATAGTCCTGCACCCAGTCCCACCATCTCTGCAATAATTCAGCTTTCATCAATGCTTCCAATTGGTTTCCACCTCCGTAGATGACTCGAAAGCAGATACCATCTTTACCAGGCATTTCTTTAGCTCGTTTTCCTTCAGCATCCCAGAGACTTTCTAGGACAGTAGGGAGGGGGACACTTTTGTGGGCAATCACTACACCCATGCTGATGGTTGCACCTGCTCCCATCGTAAAATGGGGGCGTGGCGGTATTCCTTCTAAATCACCGCGAGGATGCCAGTAACCTGTAGTATGGGAAGAAGTGCGATCGCGTGAAGTGCTAAATTCGGGTTCTTTGTAAGGATCTTCTTCACCACACCATGCAGCACGCAGCGATAATATATATTCTGGCAAATCTTCCAGCGGCAGTACTGCCATGACATCATCACCACCACTATAAATCACTCGACCGCAGAATCGTTTTTCGGTTAAATAAGGTACGAGACGGTTAGAAAAATCAAGTAAAGCTCGGTTAAGTCCAACGTGGGTTGCTGGCCCCATCCGCTTTCGAGTATTGCGTAATGCTGCTAATTCTGGAATATTGTTTGCATCTGCGATCGCTGAATCAACAAAATATTTGTTATATGGATGTAATTTCTCTCCAGAAATATAGCTACCCATCCCATCCCCATCAGCCAGGACTATTACCCACCAATCTGCGGGACTACCATTAACAAAACCAGTAGCGCGATGTGCTTGCTCAACTAAATCTCTGAGAGTATTGAGTTCTTCTTTTTCCAATCCCATATCATCCGCAAGCCATTTGCTGGAGAACATCACACCGTTGTAGTTGCGTCCCTGGCGATTTTTGGGATTAATAGTTTTATCTGTTTTTGGTACATGGGAAGAACGAAATCGAGTCAGAAACTCAAAAAATCTCCGATGTTTTGGAAGATGATTTTTGATTTCTTGGTTGAGATGCTCCCAATATTTACGAGTTAATTCGTAGTTATCGCTAACAAATCTGGCTGATGCAATAGAACTTAAATTTGGGAAGCGCAAAAGTCGTTCGTAAATAATTTGATTTCGTTTAATAATTTTGACTTGATTGCTTTCATCTGCTTTCAAGAACTTAATTTGCTTAATAATTTTTTCCACATCAATGCCAAAACTTTCGGCAACACCTCCATAAACCCACGCCATTCTCTTAGTTACCTCCAACGCATTCAATCTTTCAGAACCGTTGAATAAACCTGGATAAGCCTCAGACATAATTAACCAAAATAACCGCATCGAACCTGCTGATACACCACCCCCCTCTTGAAATTTTGCGTAGTTGAATAAGGGATGTAATGCAGTAAATTGACCAGAAATAGTTGAACGTTCTCCAGGTGCAGATGGTATTTGCCAATTGCGGGTATTCTTCACAGATTGCAGAGCTAACCGCAAGCGTTGTTGCAAACTTCCCCACCACGTACCAACATTCAGCGATTCATATAATAGTACTTCTGCTGGTGCTGGTAATTCATCTGGTGGTTCAGTAATATTATTTAAATCCTTTATCCATTTTTGATTAAATAAATCGTTAATTTTAAGAATACTTAAATCATTACCAGGTATTCCCAAGGGAACTGCAGTCCAATAGGGTTCCCAACTATGATTTAATTGTGCTTCCCAAAGACTTTTCCACTCCCAACAGCCGTGTTTATTTTCATCTTTAAGCTTGCGTATTTCATCACGATAAGGTTCTAAAAGATTTTGGCTATCTTCAGATGCAAATAACTCAGGAAATGCTGCTTTTAACAGTTCATCTTCATTTGTCTCTGGCTGGTTGAGAAATTTTACAATCTCCTGTCTAATATGCTTTCTAACTTTTTCTCCTATACTTACCCACTCTTCGGTAATTTTTTCTGACAGTTTCTTTCCCCATTCATTCGCCGCTTCTTTCCCTGGAACCAAAACCGTAATCACGTTAGGAAAACCAGCAGTACTCAAGCTAGTTGATGTTTTCTCGTTAAACCGACTTACCGGATTTTTACCATTCTCAAAACGCTCAAAATCAACAGCAAACTCTGGATATTCTTTAAGCATCAACGCATCAAAAACTTCCTGACTCCATAGAGATGGTACGATTACAGCATCAGGGCCGAGTTCTGTCGCAACTTCCCAGCACAATTTGACGCTGAGATAGTGTAGCAAATAGGAACCAGACCAAAAATCTAAAAACTTCCGCGAAGCCTTAATAAACTCCTGCACTGGGGAAAAGGAGAATATTAATAAATAAGGTGTTTCAGGCTTTGATGAATCACCAGAATCGGGAAACATTGCACCAGATAACGCAGACACCGTACTTTGGTAGCTATGCAACGGACAATCTGGAATCACTTTATATGCTGGATACAGCAACGCATCCGGTTGCTGAGTTTGTAGCACCTCCGGATAAAATCGCCAAAACCACCAAAATACCTTTTTTTCATCAGTTTCACTAGTAATCCAGTCAAGAATATCAGCTATGCTGTTGTTGACATTCCTCTCATCAATTTGTTGCTCCTGTCCGCTAATGGGATGCTTGACAGTGATTTTTGGCTGTTGAGTGGGATTCTCCGACAGGTTTATACAGTCAGAGGAAGCAGCGATTTGTTCTGCAATGTTGTCTGGTTGAGTGTTGCTCCCGTTTTGTCCCCACCATTGGCTGAGTTCTGTTTTATCTGACTTAAGACATGACAGGTGGTGTAAAATATTTTGCTGTTGATTTGGTAGGATGGGCGATCGCAGTAGTGCGTATAACTTACGGTGGTAAAGACTAATTTTCATGAAATTTATACGTTCATATCAAGATAAATAGCCCTGTCAATCATGTTTGAAAGTGCTTCGTACTTTAATATATGGTATTTTAAAGCACCACGATCATAATCACAAGAGAACATCTCTATTCCGGAAAATTACAGAAAAATTTCCGAGATTCATTCCCAGATTTAAGGTAAACACATATCTCGTCTATGAATCTTCAAGCCGTCGCCAATTTAAATAAAATGTCTCTTCATATTCTGGTTGAACGGGTTGAGTCGGGGTATTTTATGGCATCGGTGCCAGAGTTGGCAGATTGTGTGGCCGAAGCTGAAACCCGTGAGGCGGTGATCGCGGCTGTACAGTCCAAGGTTAGGGTGAGGCTGGCGAATATTGAGGTTTTGACGCTAGAAGTTGCAAATAATCCCTGGACAGAATTTATTGGGATGTTTGAAGGAGATAAAGAGTTTGCGGATCTGGCGGCAGAACTGCGGACGGAACGTGAGTTAGATATAAATGGTACTGCATGAGTCTTTGGTTGTTAGATCCGGATCATGTATCGCTGTTATTAGAGCGTCATCCACAGGTGATCCGTAGGGTTTTTGTGCTTTTATAATTATGGATATTTGGGAGAGAAAACTGTGCCACTAATCAAAATACCAAGACATTATCTTGTGTCTCAGGATGAAGATTCAATTACGGTAGATGTGCCAGAGTCAATCCTGTTACATTGGAAAAGGGATTATGAAAAAATCACTAAAGCCAAAGGTATTTTAAAGGATAAGAAAGAAGCAATACTGACTCACTTAGACACTCTTCGCCAGGAGTGGGATGAATGAGATATATTTACGATACAAATATTTTCATCTACTATCTTGCTGGTGAGCCAATAGTTGATTCATTGTTTGCAGAAGATTTTTTGAATTTACATGCGATTCAAATATACTCAGGATTTTTTGAGTAGATGGAACTTTTTCTTTGTTGACAACTCTCTATTTATCCTTGTCTCCCCTAAGTTATTGCTTCCAAGCATGAGCAACATAAGCGGAATCTACCACAACTCCCATCAAATTTACAGGTGTATTAGCAGAAGCATAGTATTTAACTTTTTGTGATAGTTCATCGATCGCATTGATTCTTTGTTTCCCAGGACGAATATAAACAACAAGAACAGCTTGAGGAGGAAGCCTATTAATAATTTTGTTGAGTTGTTCAGCGACTCTTGTTTCAAGAGGTGGAGCAATTTCTCTCTCTGAAAGTTTATTTTTTTCTTCATCTTCCACTAATGTGTAGTTTACTAAATCTAAAACGATAACATCTCCCAAAAATTTGACTTTTTTAGACGCGTCTAAAGGACGAGTTGCTTTAAATCCCCTTGTTGCTAATAATTGATACTCTTCGGGATAATCTTCAGGTAAGACAGGCTGCTGCCAAGGTAGAAAGTAATCTACATTAATTCCACCAATCACCTTTTCACGGTCTAAAACTGTCTTTAAGTTGCTAACTTCATCTCCTACCGCTTCATCTACCACTGCTTGTAGTCTTCTTTCTACTTCATTCCTAATCAATTGTCTTGCTTCTTTGAGACTTTGATTAAATAGATAAACACTGATAGCTCCGGCAACTCCCAGAATAATACCTAACACAATAAATGAAAGATTAATTGCACTTACAAAAGTCCCAAAACTATTATTAAGGCGTGTGTGGGCATCTTGTAAAAACTGAATTTGACTTTTTAGTAACTCAACCTCAACTGATGGAGATGGAGACACATAAGGTTTAGGAATTGGGCTTGCTGTAGGAGATGGCGTACTCTGAGCAATCAAAAACATCCCAACTTTGAATAACCACATTTGAGATACATTTAATAAATGCAACTAATACATATTAACGGGGATTGGGGACTAAATAAGTCGGCACGATCAAACCAATGTATGTTGAGTTTTGTAAAAGCTGTGGAATTTTGACTCATTTCTAAGCTGCTTGCTGATTTTACATTTTGTTACATAGGTTGATTTTTTAACATCGACTTACTTAGTACCGTTACCGAGTCAGTCAAAAGCATGCCCTTGAGCCGAACGCGAGTGCGTGTCCTTTGGACATAGCTGCGAGGCGTCCCTTGCGCGTTTCAAAACGCAAGCACGAGTCTCTATACCATCCGCTCCACTGTGTTGTTAACCTGCTGGTCGACAAGGGAAGTTGCCGTCTAGTTCATCAACAAACCTGTCGTTAAGTACAACATGATGATACTACTGGTTGATGAGGCGATAAGTCTAACACTATTGTATCGAATGAGTCCACGAATCCCAGCTTTGTCAGAGTAACCCTGACGATCAAGCCGACTATGGATCGGAACAGCAAAGACAAGACTCACGACCATAATAGACGCATTCAGTATAAGCAACATGAACACCCACCCAAGTCGGATTTCTGCTGGACGGAAGAATATCAGGAGAAGTGTACTGAACATCAATAGCGTATAGGGTGCATAAATACTAAGCGGCAGTCTACGCTCATACTCTTTATGGAACGATACAAACTCTGCTTGCCCAACCCAACTTAAGAGTGGATAAGTCGTGACTTGTGTATACCAATGCAGGGCATTATTGAAGAATGTTGCAAAAGCTGCAACTAGGAAAACAATGATTTCTGTAGTCATGGCGTTTGTACCTCTTGTATTGTTTATCTGAGAGGACTTGCTGAAATAAGTCACAAACCCGTAAATTTTCTGTAGTTATAAATACACTATTTGCAAAAAATCTAAGGAGAAAAATTTTTCCTTAAGGCAATTATTTTTGCGTTATGTATGATAATCTTGCTATAGGGGGGGGAATAAAAAAGCAGTCATACACTCACAAACAGTCAGACACAAACAATCAGAAATACTTGCTGCAAAAATAAAAATCTTGCAGGTATTTTAGTAATATGTATGCAATATTACAAAACCATTAACAGGTCTTCCAGCAGAAAAAGCACACACTAAAAGACCTTACTATTACCTCGTCAGATTAACTGTGTCCGCTGCAGCTTTTTGTAACGGAGAGATACAGCCTCATGAAGCTGGATATGAATATTTGCAACAACTTGAAGTCTATTAGAACTCGCTTGGGCATGAGTCAGCAAGATCTGGCTAATCTGGCTGGTGTTACCCGTCAGAGTATTGGTGGTGTGGAATCGGGACAATATGCTCCTTCTGTTACCATTTGCCTACGTTTAGCCAAAGCGCTTGGCTGCCAAGTCGAGGACTTATTCTGGCTAGAGGAGGATTTACCCAAAGTTGAGGCAATTCTTGCTAAACCAGTCCCTAAAGGACGGCAATCACGAGTTAGTCTAGCGCGGGTTGGGGATCAATGGATAGCTTATCCTCTTATTGGGAACAATGCTTTTCGCATTGATATAATTCCAGCGGATGGTGAGGTGGTTACAGTGGTGAGGCAGTCCGATCTTCTCCCAAGGGGAGACGCCTTCGCCCTTCGCGCAGCGTCTCCCTTAGGAGAAGGGGCGACGCCAGAGGCGTTGGCGCAGCCTGTCCGCAGGACTCACGCGCAGCGTGTCGCAGACAAGGGCGATGGGGGTTTCCCCCAGGAGGAACTGCCGAAAGGCTTCCCCAGCACAAGCAAGCTGCCAAACCTGGAGGGTGAAGCACGGAATCAAACAGGTACAAATAAAGTCCTAGTTCGGCTTCTGGATGATATAGATAAATTGCACAATACAGTTGTGATAGCTGGTTGTACGCCTGTGCTTTCCCTCTTGGCAAGAGCAACTGAACGTTGGCATCCACAATTGCGAGTTCATTATCATTTTGCCCATAGTATGGCTGCATTGCGTAGTCTAGAGCGAGGTGAAGTACATATTGCAGGGATGCACTTGTATGATCCTCAAACTGGGGAACATAACATTCCTTTTGTGCGAGAAGCCGTCAGAGGTAAGAATGCCATCTTGATCACTCTTGGGGTTTGGGAAGAGGGATTATTAGTTGCACCGGGAAACCCAATGGGAATCAAAACAGTTTCTGACTTAGTAGAATTTGGAGCAACTATTGTCACTCATGAAGCGAGTTCTGGCAGTCGGATGCTTTTGGAACGAAAACTGCAAGAGGAACGGGTATCATTCCACACTCTCAAAGGATTTGACCATGTCGTCCACAATCATCAAGATGTCGCTTTATCTATAGTCTCAGGAATTGCTGATGCAGGTATCAGTACGGCATCTATAGCTGCTGCTTTTAACTTGGGATTTATCCCCCTGCATCAATCGCGATACGACTTGGTGATTCTCAAGGAATACTTGGAAGAAGCACCAGTACAGCAGTTTCTCAGTATTTTGGGACATCGGCTCGTGCGATCGCAATTAGAACTTCTCGGTGGCTATGACATCAGCAATATTGGGCAAGTTGTAGCAAATATTTAGAGTCATAAATTATAACTTCATTATGAACAACCATACCATTGGGATTAACGATACGACCTTGCGAGATGGCGAACAAGCCGCAGGTATAGCTTTTAATGTTGAGGAAAAAATTGCGATCGCCACTCTTCTTGATTCTATTGGTGTTCAAGAACTGGAAGTTGGCATTCCGGCAATGGGGCAAGAAGAAGCAGAGTCAATCCGAACGATTGTTAATCTGGGATTAAACACTAAATTACTTGGCTGGAACCGTGCTAACTTGTCCGATATTCAGGCATCAATCAATTGTGGTTTGCAACGGGTGCATGTTTCCGTTCCTGTCTCGGAAATTCAGATAGCAGCAAAGTTTGGGGGGAAATGGCAACTGATGCTGGATCGTCTGCGGGATGCGATCAATTTTGCCTGCGATCGCGGTTTATCTGTATCTGTTGGCGGCGAAGATTCTTCCAGAGCCGATGAGTCTTTTCTACTGGATGTGGCACTTTCTGCTCAAGAGTGGGGAGCTTTCCGGTTTCGCTTCTGTGACACTGTAGGAATTCTCGATCCTATCACCACTTACAACAAAGTTCGCCACCTTGTCTCTCACCTATCCATTCCAGTTGAAATGCATATGCACGATGACTTTGGACTAGCAACTGCGAACACGCTGGCTGGTATAAAAGCAGGAGCGCTATCAGTCAACACCACGGTAAACGGAATGGGCGAACGGGCAGGTAATGCAGCGCTAGAAGAAGTTGTGATGGGACTCAGATGCATCTATGGTATCGAAATGGGCATTGATACAAAACGGCTGCTGGAACTGTCACGGTTAGTTGCCAAAGCTACCAACTATCCGGTTCCTCCCTGGAAGGCAATCGTGGGTGAAAATACCTTCGCACACGAATCGGGCATTCATGCTCATGGTGTATTACAAAACCCAGTGACTTACGAACCATTCGCGCCGGAAGATGTTGGTTGGGAACGTCGCTTGGTTGTAGGGAAACATTCCGGTCGCCATCTGCTGCTTAGTGTACTGCAACAACATGGAATCAATCTCAGTGGCGTAGAAATCCAATCAGTGCTGGATGCTGTGCGGCATAAGTCAGTACAAACCAAGCGTAGTCTCACTGTTGAAGAACTCCTGAGTTTAGTTCCTCAAGGATAAACACACAATACGACTCACTTTACACTAGATTATTTTATTACTCTGTCAATGCGTAAATCCTACATTTTCAGAAGCTCTATGATTCGGAGAATTTTCATTGCATGTTTGACGTGTAGCTTGGTAACTCTGAGTTCTGAAACTAGTGATATGCTGCTCAAGCAAAAGCCAGCTACTGCACAGTCCCCAAAAAATAAAAATGTCATAGTAGCAATGACAACCAGTATTGAGGATAGTGGTTTGCTAGATGATTTAGTTCCAGCAATTGAAAAGAAAACAGGATATAAGCTAAAAAAGATTGCAGTTGGTACTGGACAAGCTTTGGCTCTGGCTGAAAAAGGTGAAGTTGACGCGCTGTTCGTCAATTCACCTAAAGCTGAAGGCAAAGTTTTGGCAGGCGGTGCGGTGATTAATCGCCACTTGGTAATGCATAATGATTTTGTGATTGTCGGATCAGATGCTGATAAGGCAAAGATCCGAGGGAAAAAGAATGCTGTAGAAGCATTCTCCCTGATTGCTAAAAATCAAGCATTATTTGTATCGCGGGGTGATGACTCAGGTACTAATAAACTGGAGAAAGATTTATGGAAACAGGCAAATGTCACACCATCTGGCGCTTGGTATCAGCAAACAGGTGCTGGGATGGCGCAAACTTTGCAAGTCGCTAATCAAAAACTGGGATACACCCTAGTGGATCGGGCAACATACATATTTCAGAAGAAAAACCTGTCTTTGCCAATACTAGTTGAAGGAGACAAGAAACTGTTGAATCTTTATCATGTGATGGAAGTGAATTCCCAGAAATTTCCCAGAGTCAATGGTGCAGGGGCTAAAGCGTTTATTAATTATGTCTTATCTCCTGAAGGACAAAAACTGATTGCAGCCCACGGAAGAAAACAGTTTGGACAACCGCTATTTTATGTTGATGGCGGTAAAACGGAAAAAGATTACGGTTTTTAGACGGCTTTTAGGTTGCTCTGCACCACACAAATTGTGATCAGTTTATGGTGTACTTGCAGTGATTCTATTAATCTATACGTTTACACAGGTTTAGAAAAAGATTTGTGGATACTTTCATTCAAGGAGCTATAAAAGCTTTTGAACTATTAACCAGTGGCAATAGTGACGTTTTCCAAGTGATGACCATGACATTGTTGGTATCTGGAACAGCTACAGCTATTAGTGTGTTTCTTGGCTTACCATTAGGGCTATGGCTAGCTTTAGCGGATTTCGTCGGCAAGCAAGTATTAACTAGCTTGGTTAACTTTGGTATGGGATTACCGCCAGTCGTAGTCGGCTTAATAGTTAGTCTGTTTTTGTGGCGGTCTGGGCTGTTAGGAAACCTTGACTTGATGTATACGCCCACGGCTATGATCATAGCCCAAGCAATCATTGCTTTGCCAATTGTAGCTGGCTTCAGTTTTGCGGCAATTCTCACTATTAATCCGAAACTGCGCTTGCGACTGCTATCAATGGGTGCGACACAGTGGCAAGCCAATTGGTTGCTGATCAAGGAAGCACGGTTAGGGTTAATAGCTGCCATCATCGCTGGTTTTGGTCGCGTCATCTCCGAAGTTGGCGCATCCATGATGGTGGGGGGCAATATCAAGGGGCAGACAAGAGTGCTGACCACGGCGATCGTCACGGAAGTGGAGAAAGGGAATTACGATGTCGCTATGGCGATCGCCTTCATTCTACTCATCATCGCATACAGCATTATAGTATCGCTGACTCTGTTGCAATACGATAAGAAAATTTTATGAACATGATGACTCAGTTTCAGCCATTTGTTAATTTGCAATCCTATCCTGTAGCACGACAGGAAAATCTGAGGAGCATGAACGAGTATGTTCTGAATATGCAGCAAGTTAACGTCGATAGCAAAACACGTAAAAATATCCTATCAATTGAAAATTTTACAGTCCGTCCTGGAGAACTTATAGCGGTGCTTGGTCCTAATGGCGCTGGTAAAAGCACCCTGATAAGAACAATCAATTTGTTGCAGCCTTACCGTGGTCAAATGCAACTATTTGGACAAGATGTTTGCCATGCCAATAAAACATTGTTGCGTCGTCGTTCTGCCCTAGTCTTTCAGGAGACATTACTACTGAATGATACTGTGTTTAATAATGTTGCCAAAGTCTTAGAATTTCGAGGCACACCAGCAAACAAGATTAAGCAAAAGGTACATACAGCACTCGCCACTTTTGGCTGCGAACATCTGGCTAATCGCTCAGCTCGCTCGCTGTCTGGTGGTGAAGCAAAGCGAGTTTGTATTGCTTGCGGGTTAGTCGCTGATTCAGAATTGCTGCTTTTAGATGAGCCTTCTGCCTCTTTAGATGTGGGAATACGCGCCCAAATCATCGAGAAAATTAGACAATGGGCACAAGCGAGGGGAGCGGCAGTCATATTAGTCAGTCATAACTTTACCGATATACTGCATTTTGCAGAAAGGGCGATCGCCCTGTTTGACGGTTGTATCATACAGGATGATAAGTTGGAAATGCTCATACGCCGACCAGCGAATGAGCAACTTGCAAGACTCGTAGGGATGGATAATATTATTGCGTGTCGGGTAGAACGGGTCAGCCGTGGTTATTTGATCAAGCTCGCAAATAGTATAGAGTTTTTATATCCTGGTGAAGTGAAAACGCCAATCACTGCCTGTTGTCTGTCCGGTGATGCTTTCTATCTTGGTGATACAAGTTCTTCAGTGCCATATCAGCCAGGAGTGGTGACTATCAAAGGGTGGGTGGAACGGATTGTACGTGGCATAGGGACTTATACTATTTGGGTTAAGGTGGGGGAACAAACTTTAATCGCCAGACTGCCTCAAAGTCATATATCTGGCAATGTCTATCAACATGAAATGATTAAACTAGCATTCAATCCTAGAGATGCACATTTTGTTTAGAATGTGATGCAGTCTGAATTAGCATTGCTGCTGCCTTTTTCGCCTGTGATGCAGTTGACCAACTTCCTTCCATCATCGCAACCACAATCGCACCTTGTACAAGCAGAAGCAGTTGTCGAGCTAACTGTTCGGGTGACGAAATTTCTGCGGCTTGAGCGAGGCTCTTGATGTAATGGTAGATCGATTGTTGATGCTCCAATGCTACTCGATGTCCAGGATGGTCAGGATTGGCTAATTCCACTGAGGCATTTATGAATGCACAACCTCGAAAATCTGGTCCCTCAAACCATTCCCGCAGGGCATCAAATATTACTAGCAGTTGTTGGGCTGGATCAGAAGCTTGTTGCTCAATCCTAGTTTTGAGCCATTTGCACCATTGTTCATCCTGTTGTCGTAACCATGCTTCAATCAATGCATCTTTTGATTTGAAATGATTATAGAGCGACATTTTAGCAACGCCTGATTCGGCAATGATTCTGTCAATGCCAACGTTCCGGATTCCCTCTCGATAAAACAAGTCTGATGCCGTATTCAGGATGCGTTCGTGGACAGACTTACGGATTGCTCTCGGTTTAGTCATTTAATCACATCCTTTCTATCTTTGAAATCGTAAAGAAGCTTTGGAGTTCAAAAGTTAACTATGACTAATCCTATAGAACTAATGCGATCGCGCTATGGTGAGATTCCTTTCAATTGCGATATTCTCTGGAACGACTTCCTTAGTACAATAATATCTCATCGTTCAGTTCGATCTTATCTATCTGACCCTCTACCGCCCTTAACCCTAGAGTTGTTAATTGCAGCTGCTCAATCTGCTGCGACTTCTGCCAATCTCCAATCCTGGAGTGTGGTAGCAATTGAAGATCTACAGCGCAAAGAAGAATTATCCAGACTGGCAGGAGAACAAGCCCATATTAAAGAGGCTCCTTTATTCTTGGTTTGGTTAGCAGATTTGGCTCGTGTAGCTCGTGTGGCTGACAGTCGCGGACTATCTCATCATGCTCTAGAATACTTGGAACTGTTGATTAAGGCAATAGTTGATGCCTCGATAGCAGCGCAAAATGCCACTCTTGCTGCTGAGTCCCTTGGTTTGGGAACGGGATATATTGGCGCAATCCGCAAAAGTACGTCAGAAGTAGCAGCACTATTGAATTTACCACCTTTGGTATTCCCTGTGTTTGGGTTGTGTGTGGGTTATCCAAATCCTGAAGTACAAACAGCTATTAAGCCACGGTTACCTCAGTCCGCTGTACTGCATCGAGAAACTTATAAATTGGCAGAGCAAGATGAGGCGATCGCTCACTACAACGACATCATCAAAAATTTTTATACTGAACAAAAGATGAATGTCGCTGGTGATTGGTCACAACACTCAGCCGAGCGCATCGCCACTTTAGAATATCTCAAAGGATGCAAGTACTTGCGTGAGGTTCTGAATAACTTAGGCTTCAAGCTACTATAAAAGGTGCCAATTGCTAAAATGACTTTATCTCCTTCATTCTCTAGAGATTGATTATGGTGTTGCAGCAGCCTGCTCGTTCTATCCCTATTCCACCCTCGTGCTGAGTTTGAGCGCCGCTATGAAGCAGCCTATGATTTTTGGCTGTGAGCTGAGCGCGTAAAATAGTTTTACTAGAGGTTAAAACCAGGTGAAACTAGTGATTTATGCCATATAGTCAATTTACTATCGAACAAATCAAAAATAACTTTGGGATAATTATATCTGAGCAATTTGGAATTTTTGCTGATATACCAGAGATAAATTACAGCGATTTTTTTGCCCAATCTCTTAAAGAATATTTACCTCTAGCATTGGCGATCGACACAGAAAAAGCCCGTTCTGAGCTGATTGTCATGCCTATTTTGGTAGAGATTAAAAGACAACTAGCATCACAAATCAGTATATTTTCTGGCAAAGATTTTACTGTAGATGTTACAAAAGGATTAAATGGATTTTGTGATTTCTTAATTAGTCTTTCTTCAGAGCAAATTTTTATAGAAGCACCAGTTGTAACTCTAGTGGAAGCAAAAAATGACAATATTCAATCTGGTTTGGCACAATGTATGGCAGAAATGATAGCTGCTCAAATTTTTAATGAAGTTAAAGAAAACCAAATTAGTACAATTTATGGTGTAGTAACGACTGGAACTAACTGGAGATTTTTGCGTTTGGAAGGGAAAACTATAGAGATAGATTTTAATGAATATTTTATCAGTCAGGTGGGGAAAATATTGGGAATTTTGAAAAGTACAGTAATGGTTGACTAAAAGCTAAAATGACTCTATCTCCTTCATTCTCTAGAGGTTGATTATGGTGTTGCAGCAGCCTGCCCGTTCTATCCCTATTCCACCCTTAGAGAGTGGCGATCGCTTAACTCGTGCTGAGTTTGAGCGCCGCTATGAGGCAACCCCGGAAAAACTCAAAGCGGAATTGATCGAAGGAGTGGTTTACGTGGCATCCCCTGTACGAGTCTTTCATGGCAATCCTCATTTCAATTTAATTACCTGGCTGGGGGTATACAGCACGGCTACTCCGGGTGTAAGCGGCTCGGATAACGCCACAACCCGTCTGGATTTGGACAATGAACCTCAACCGGATGCCTTGCTGCGGATTGAAATTGATGGTACCTCGACTATCAGTGAAGATGGCTACATCGAAGGAGCACCGGAATTAGTGGCGGAAATTGCAACCAGCAGTGCGGCAATTGACTTAGGGACCAAGCGAAACGTCTACCGCCGCAATGGTGTTCAGGAATATTTGGTGTGGCAAACCTTTGAAAATCGCTTCAGTTGGTTCCGGTTACAAGCTGAGGAATTTGTATTAATTGAACCCGATGCTGATGGGATGATTCGCAGTAGCGTGTTTCCAGGGTTGTGGCTGGCGGTGTCAGCATTATTGGAGGGCAACATGATGGAAGTGCTAAATGTGCTGCAAGCAGGGATTGATGACTCGAAACATCAGGCGTTTGTTCAGGAGTTGGCAGGGCGATCGTAAGCTGATATCAAACTGCGATCGCCGTTCGCGGAGCGTGCGCTTTGCGCTCAGGCGGGGCGAAAGCCCATCGCGCTTGCAGCCCAAGCTACCTTAAAACACTACAGTCGATGCCTTGATCGCAGCGCAAAATAGTCACCCGACTTTCATTTCCCTTTGTATCACGGACAATAATTTGTTGTTGAGCAAAATAATCTTCCTGTAAAGGGTGGTTATACGGAAAAAATCGGTATAATACCCCAAGACCTTCGCCAATTTAAAAAATTCCTTCAAGGTTTCCCGCAAGGGTTTTTTAACGTATTGCCCGTATGATAAAGGGTTTGAGCCTCCAAGCTACCTTGTAAGTTAAACGCCTATGTATGGGTCATTTTGCCAGTGCAAGCCAAAATTTTTGTAGGCTCTTATTTTGGCAAAGGTATTGTAACTCCAACAATATTCCTCAAAGACTGATGCAGCGATTCGCTGATAATCTTGGCTCAAATGTTGTTGCTGTTTGAAATACTGATGCGGCATAACGATTCTTTTGGACATGACTCGCTATTCTTTAGATAGTAAGGATTAATTAGGGAAACTCAAATGGCAACTAACACTTCTTTGGAGGAACGGCTTGCAGCAGTAGAAGCAGCGATCGCTGAGTTGCAGAAGCAAATTGCGGCTCCTCAACCGACAAATTGGCTGCAACAAATTACAGGATCTTTCAAAGATGAACCTGCTTTTGAGAAGGTACTTGCTTACGGACGAGCCATCCGACAAGGGGATGAGTCTCTTCTCGAAGCGCAAGACGAGTGATGAAATATTTATTGGATACAGATCATCTAAGCATTCTTCAGCGTCAAGTAGGGAAGGACTACAACAACCTTTCGACCCGCATGTCTCACTACCCCCTATCAGATTTTGCTGTATCAACTGTGACATTTCATGAACAGATGCTTGGCAGTCACGCTTATATTAATCGTGCTCGTAATCTGAATGACGTAGTGAAAGGATATGAAATGATGGTGCGGCTTGTCAGCGATTTCAAAGTGCTGCCCCTCGTCTCATTTGATGCAGGTGCAGCCACGATATTTGATCAATTACAATCACAACGGATTCAACTGGCAAAGATGGATGGGCGGATTGCTGCAATTGCGCTGTGCCGTGGGTTGATTCTGTTGACCCGCAATCACCGAGATTTTGGTAAAGTGTCGGGATTATTGATCGAAGATTGGACAGTTTGAAGCATCAATAGAAGTAGTCGCGCTGGTCGCGGCATAACAACCCCAATGCAGCTGTTGAATAACCAATGATACTACCATAGTAAAGTGATCGCCCTTCATCATAATAAGCGAAGAGCGATCGCTTAAAATCATCGGGTAATAAAGAAGGCGATCGCGCAAAGCGCCCGCCTCAAAGAGGTGATGCTCTCAAAGAGAGCCGCCCCTTGGGTGATCGCCTAAAATCATCTGTAAAATTAAGCAAGAGCGATCGCGCATAGAAGCACAAAACTAATGACACGGATTCCATTAACAGAAGCCCAACTTCGTTTACCAGAACTGATTGCAAGTCTGCAACCGGGTGAAGAAGTGCAGATTTTTTCCGGCGATCGCACCGTCGCCAGACTGATTGGCGAACCCCAACCACCCCGCAAGCCTCGCCAGCCCGGTAGTGCAATCGGAACCCTAATCATTCTGTCTGAAGACGAAACCCACTTGGAAGACTTTCACGACTATATGCCATGAAGTTTCTGCTCGATACTCAGGCATTCCTCTGGTTTGTACTCAATGATAGCGCTCTTAGTCAAGTCGCCTGTAATTTGATTGTCGATCCTCTCAATGACATCTTGCTCAGCCCTGCTTCCTATTGGGAAATTGCGATCAAAGTTAGTATTGGTAAGTATCAAATTCCTGGAAATTTTGAAACATGGATGGGGCATCAAATCCAAGTTAACGAATTGGAAATATTACCAATTAAAGTTACCCATGCAGCCGCGATCGTGACTCTGCCATTCCATCATAAAGATCCTTTTGATCGGCTTTTAGTTGCCCAAGCACTCACAGAAAAGATCCCGATCATCAGCGTGGATGCAGTGCTAGACAATTATGCAGTCACTCGTTATTGGTAAGTGTAGGAACTGTAAACATAAACACTCAAAACTGCTTTCCAAGCCAAAATCTGACAACAACTCAGCGAACAAGCAACTTGCAAGACTAGTAGGAACGGATAATATTATTCCTTATTTTTTCAACCCTTTTCGCTTATACAGCAGTAAAGTTATACCACCTGCGACTAACATGGCAGGTACTGAATCAGATTCAGGAACTGGTACAATTTGGCCAGAACCAGTAATTGTGTTGCTAAAAGCACCAAAATCACTTACTCGACGACCTGTTGTTACTAAAAAGTAATCTTGCCCAGCTGTCAGTTGTTGACTGAATGTAACAGTACCAGCATTAGTAGTAGTATTAGCTATCAAAACATGAGTTAATTGTTGATTGGGATTGAAACTGTCTTGATATAAAGCTAAAAAAATGTCCCATGTTTTATTGCTAGGTGGCGTAGCTTCAGATACACCACTTATAGTATATAAACCTGATTGATCAACAGTAAAATCGAAGACACTGTATGGTACACTCATTCCTAATGTTCCATCGTTTTCACCAGAGATCAGAGTGGGAAGATTCCCTGGTGCCACACGCCGCCAAATCGGTTGATTTGTGGTGTCTCCTTGATAAGTAAAAACGGCAGCTTGAGAAGGTTTAGCGGTACTAAAAGCAGCTAACGCTAACCCCACAACAATCATTAATGACTTTTGAGCGAACTGTGTTGTTAACATCCAATTCATGGTTTCCCAAATGCAAACTGTTAAAGATTTATGTCTACTGATTTAATTAGTTTTTTCTCTGCAATATTATCTATATTTAACGCTACTAACAGTAAATCTTCTGTAAATTTACAGAGTATTTATATAAAAATTAACTTTTTAGGCATCTTCGGCACCCCAACTGCCACAATCGGTAATTACTGAGTTGACACTCCCCGTCTCTTTAGACCTTTACGTCAGAGGTACCATGAGAAATCATTGTCTGCACCTTTATTCTTAAAGATTTTAACGTCTGGGTTATCCAGTGCAAATCAGCCCACCAAGTGGGATTCACATTTGCCTGTGGTGCAATGATGTTTACAATTCTCGGCTAGAACAGCGTACTGATTTATGCTGTCAACTTTGCGGAAGTATATTGCAGCAATGGGGGGAGAATTACGCATTTCCCAACCGTCCACCTGTCACCCTAGTAGGTTTTTCAGAAATCGAAGAATCAGAGGAGGGAGCGATCGCTTCGGAGTGAGTTGGAGTCTACGACAGAAAAAAATTAGGATAAGGTAGGTTGGGTTAAGCGTAACGCAACCCAACAATAAATGTTTTGTGTTGGGTTTCGTTGTTTTTTAGGATAAATACTCATTATTGTTCAAATCAAGCATTAATACTCATAAATAATAAAACTTCGATCTTTGCTGTTTTGTACTTTAGCCTCCCAAACTTCCAGCACCAGTTAAGCGATCGCCTTCCCTCATATCCGAAGAGCGATCGCTAAATCCTAAGTCCAATGAATATGTTTGCAATGAAAAGCTCTATCCCAACGGATAAATTCTGGATATTTTAACAAAGTTATAATCAGACCATGTCCATATCTGTTAAATCCTTATGAGCCAAATTTTGACTTTAGAAATAAGTGAATAGGTGTTTGCTGCCATTCAGCGACAAGCTCAAACAATTGGGATTTCTCCAGAACAGTTAGCAGCAACCTTGCTAGAGCGGCAGTTCACTCAAGCTTTCAAGTTACTTCTAGACAAAGCACAGAGGAATGCAGCACGGGCAAGATTTGAGCGGCATTTTGGAACTTTAGAGTTAAATGATTCTGTAGGTGTAGATAACGAGAGTATTGATGCTGAGTTAGTCAGAGAATATGCCAGTACCCATGAGGAAGAATAATGCTCCTCGATACGTCTGGATTACTTTGTCTACACTTCTCAACTGAACCGCTTCATACACAAGCTTGTGTTGAGTATCAAAAAGCGACAGTTCGATTGACGAAAAGCTATAATTTGGAGGTGTTTTCTAGTGGAATCCAAAACGTCTTCTATGGAGACTTTGGGCGACATTTGAGCCAGTTACGAGCAAAGGTACGGAGGAACGCTGCGTAACAGTGGCTTGAAAAGGGAGGAAGTGAGAAAATAGAGTAGAACGCCAAAGTAATATTCATGCCCAGGAAGATTCGAGAGTTGAAAGCTCAAATTGCGCGCGAAGGATTTGTTTACTTGCCCAAGCGCGGCAAGGGCAGTCATGAGCGTTGGCGACATCCTTCAATTGGAAAAACACTAACGATACCAGGCAAGGATGGAGATGATGTGCCACTTTACCTAGAAAAACAACTAGCAAAACTGCTTACTGAATTGGAAGAGTTGAGGGAGGATGGGGATTCATGAATCGATACAGCATGGTTGTTCAATGGTCTGATGAAGATCAGCTTTTCCTGGTCACGATCCCAGAGTTTTCTGATCTTGTCGTGATGCCTTGTACTCACGGAAAAACTCGTGAAGAAGCTATTCGCAACGGTGAAGAAGTGATTGAAATGTATCTGGAAGCTTGGCAGGCAGAAGGTGAAGTGATTCCTGAACCCAGAACACTTCAGGTTGCTTGATGCTCTTGGTGATTCCGGCAGCATAACAACGCCCATGCACCCGACCGTACAGAGGTTGTTTGTTGAGTTCAAGAAATTTCTGCGGCGGGTGATGGGCAACGTTACAACGATATTATGAAAGAGTTCTACGCTTGTTACTGGAACAAGCGATCGCTAGACACACCCTATTGTATATTTGATTTTTTGGCAGTATCTTACCAAAGAGCGATCGCTGTTACCCATTGCAAATCAGCCCACCAAGTGGGATTCACATTTGCCTGTGGTGCAATGATGTTTACAATTCTCGGCTAGAACAGCGTACTGATTTAATGCTGTCAACTTTGCGGAAGTATATTGCACCAATGGGGGGAGAATTACGCCTAGTTGTGGAATTTCCCAACCGTCCACCTGTCACCCTAGTAGGTTTTTCAGAAATCGAAGAATCAGAGGAGGGAGCGATCGCTTCGGAGTGAGTTGGAGTCTACGACAGAAAAAAATTAGGATAAGGTAGGTTGGGTTAAGCGTAACGCAACCCAACAATAAATGTTTTGTGTTGGGTTTCGTTGTTTTTTAGGATAAATACTCATTATTGTTCAAATCAAGCATTAATACTCATAAATAATAAAACTTCGATCTTTGCTGTTTTGTACTTTAGCCTCCCAAACTTTCAGCGCCAGTTAAGCGATCGCTAAATCCTAAGTCCAATGAATATGTTTGCAATGAAAAGCTCTATCTCAACGGATAAATTCTGGAGATTTTAACGTTCTTAATTTTGTAGTTGCTCTGTTGAGCAGCCCCGACATAGAGACTGTATGGGTCGATGAACCGATACATTGAGCAGCAGTTGAGTTGCTAATTCTGTGGCAAGACAAAACTTATTCACTTTGTGATGCTGTCAGTTTCATTTTGATGCGCCAACGGGAAGTTTCCAAAGCATTGACAACTGATCGACATTTTGAACAGGAAGGATTTGTACGGTTGTTACAGCCAGCCAGCTAACACCAAGGGATATACGAAACAATTCTATATAATTCTCCTGTAAAGGGTAGTTATACGGAAAAATTCAGTATAATATCCAAATAAATAAGGATGTAAAAAAGAAGTTTTCCGTATATTCAGACAGGAGTTCGTTGTAATGCTTGATATATCAAGATTGAGAAAAAGATTATACGGGAACTTTCCGTATAATAAATAATTAGGCATACATAGCTGCTGTATTAGGGGAAAAATGCAGCCCTGTCTTTATGCCGACAATCTGATAAGTTAAGCTTATGTAATGTCTTTGCTACGGTGAAAGTTATTGAGCAAATGATATTTCGTAGCTTCCTATACAGTTTCAGTAATGGATTTAGAAAAATCAGAAAAACTGCAACCATTTTTGACTAAAGGCTGCCAACTAGATTTTTAAGCGGCTAGAATCAAGCAAGAACAATGTCTAGATTTAGAAAGGAATAAATTCATGGAACCTGAAGTATTGGAGATAACTTCCAGTCTTTTAGAAGGGCTAGGATTAGTATCTAATCAACCAGCGGTAGAAGCCGCAGGAGCATTTCTTTCAGCCCTGAGTGGATATATTGAGATGGTCAATCAACCTGATGAAAGCACGCAAGCGTCTACTGAACTTAATGCATCCACAGGTGATTCAAATGTTTTACCTGTAGACGCAGATAAGTGGCAAAATTTAGAAAATCATTTGCAGGACTTTCAAAATACAGCCACTGATGTAAATGGAAATCACGTTGGGGGAAATACCTTTATTGAACAAGGAGACAGTACTTTTATTCCCGAAGGTACCGGTCATGTTTTGGAACATCCGAACATCCATCATCATGCTCCAACTGACTCGACACTACATGGCTATCCTTTCGGGCATATCATCTAATCTGCTGAGTTCGATTTAATTCATGGGTGCCTAGTGAGAGTGCTGTTCTAGTTCTAGTGAATTAAACCTAATGGAACCAATTACAACTTTTCTCTTGTTATCAGTAGTAGCGGGTATGATATCGGGAACCTATCTGTTTTTCTTAAACAACTATGGAAAACGGGTTATAGGTGTTGCAGTTAACAATATAAAACAGCGATATCAAAATATTTTTGCAAAACGGAATATTGCTATTTTAGGATATAAAGGATCAGGTAAAACCTCTTTAATCTTCTATCTTCAAAGCGGAAAGCCATTGGCAATCAAAAACAACGAAGTTCATCGACCGGAACCGACAGTTGGTTCTGTAGTGATTGATTCCACTGTGAGAACGTACAACGAGTCAGATAAGAAAAGATTGGCAAAAATTATTGCAGATGTGTCAGGTGACAAAGCATTTAGACACTTATGGAAGGAGCTTATAAAAGATATTGATCCACATGGCATAATTTACATGCTGGATGGCAAATTAGGGAATACCCAAGAAAGTATCACAACTGCTCTTGAACCAATATTTAATGATATATTTTCTTACTACACAGAGAACATCAATTATAAGAACGTGAATTCTTATAGACTACAAGTATTTCACATATTCATATCATTTTCTGATCATTGGGCAACTTCAAAAAGTACTATTGCCATCAAAGAAAGTATGGTGAAGATGGCTTTCTTGAAGGAATTTGAACAAGCAAAGTTTAAACATCTAGAAAGTATACGCTTTAATGTTTCTACGATGAATTTGTCTCCTAATGCAAATGAATGGAAAGAAACAGATCGAGCATTGAACCAATTTGGTGCAGATTTAAATGATGGATGATATTAATGTAAGTCCAAAACAAAAGGCAACCAATGATCTGAGTAGCAGTATAGCGATTTATAATCTCCTCAGTAATTATTTTCTCGGTGATGCAGGATATGTTCTAGAAGTAGATAGAGACGACGACGATTCGTACACATTCAGATTTGACAGAGTAAAAACGATTTCCTCTGGTTTGCTTGCTAGGAATGATGCTATGAGTATCATTCCAACAGGAAGTTATTGGTCTTATTTTCTAGGATGGCGCGATATCTTTGGGATACCAATTCCCTCCGACAACTCGAAATGGTTAGCTTTAGGTATTGAAACTGCTCTCAAACACAAAACCAGAGGATCATATCTTTACTTAAAAGCGCTGTTTTTACCTTTACCGCTGAATGACTCAGTCCTGCAAAAGCTTGAAGACTTTGTGAATGGCTTATCCTATTCTATTGAAAGAAAACAAATTAATAGATTAAAAGCATTAGAATTGAAGGCTCGTGGCTCGGAATTGAATATTCGTGGCTCAACAGTATTAGATACTAATAGTAAATCAATCTCTGAATATGGCTTCATTGAAAGTTGGATAATTCGTCAAGCCTGTTGGCAGTATCAAAAAGGGGAAATCCTCACATTCAGAACCTCAGCGATGAAAGAGTCACAACTATCTCTTCGAGGTAAACCTCACATCATAGGTAGGATAAAATGTGTATCTCAAAGTTCAGCCTTTCAAGATTAGCAAGTTGGAAGTTCTGAATCTATGCTCCCTTGTATGCCTAACAAATCGTTGCAGCGGCGGAATAAAAGTTGATGCAAAATTAATCTGCCGCCGCTGAACTCAATCGTTGCTTAGGTATTAGGTATTCGTGCGCTTGATTCCAAATTAATGGCGATCGCTTTCACTCACATTATGATTAGTTTTTCCTTGTCAGCACTGACCAAAAGTACGATCGCATTTAAGACTGTGACCGTGGATGTGATCGCAAAATTGTACTAAATAAATTAATTCATCCTTTTATTCAGCAACGTCAAATATTTTATATGTACTCTAATGTAACTCTATTTTGACTATAGTCAGCAACTAAAATAAATGCTTTTAACCATCGAGAACCTAATAAAATTTCCTGTATTTCATCTCCAGCAAATACAGGAATTTCCCATTCTCGATTATCTATTATGACTCTACCGCTATAAACATCAAATTCAGTTTCTCCTTGAGCAGTTCTTAATTTATTCTGCCGCAAAAAAGACCAATCAAGACTTTGTACATCTTGTTTGTTCATAGCTAAAAACTCAGTAAATCCTGTATCTAACATTGTTTCTACAGGAAAACTCAAGCCATCCCCGCCAATTAAATCTATTTCAAAGTAAATTTGTTCTTTATCTCCAAATCTTCCCTCAATCATATTCTGCCACTAACACCTGTTTCGTTAATGCCAAAAATATGATGAATCACATGAGGGTGTTTTTCTCTAGCCATTTTACTGGCAACTTCTTGATCCTGGTCAATAAAATAATCGCCACTATCAGGTTCAATAGCAATGTACCAGCCAGAATATTTATCTAATATTTCTGGTTTTAAACGCTCAAAAATCACCCAACAACGCTCATAAAATGCCTGTCTCCTGGCTTTGTCTTCAGCTTTTTGTGCTTCTGTCCATTGAATTTCAGGAAATACTCTACCGCGCCTGACAATTCTTTCAGGTGAAGAATGTGTCATATTTTTGACATGATGAAAATTGATGTTTCATCTTTGATTATAAAGCGATCGCCCTACCTCATTCCCCAAGAGCGATCGCCCAGATTAAAATGAAAGGGCGATATTTAAGGTATTTCTCTTATGAGTGTTGTCATCTCAGATGAAATTCTGCAAGCCTCTCAACTGACACCAAGCGAGTTTCGCCAGGAAATTGCCATATATCTGTTTCAAAGTGGTCGCTTAACACTTGGCTACGCTAGCCGTTTAGCAGATATGCCACTCAACGCGTTTCGCCAACTTCTGAAACAGCGAAAAATTGCGCTGTATACCTACGATGTTGAAGATTTTGAGTTGGATTTGAAAAACTTACAGGAGTTGGGGCGATTGTGATTGTCATTAGTGACATATCAGCAATCACGAATTTGGCAGCAATAGACCAGCTAAAGCTCCTGCCTCTTCTCTACGAGCAAGTCATAATTCCAGAGGCAGTGTATCGTGAACTTGTAGACATCGATCCGCCCGTACCAGGAAGTGCTGAAGTCCAAACAGCTACTTGGTTAAAAGTCAAATTAATTGCTAACCGTGAGGTTGTTGAACGACTTCAAAGTGAGGTGAGATTAGATCCTGGGGAGTCTGAAGCAATTGCGCTAGCTTTGGAACTTAAAGCAGATTTACTACTGATTGATGAGCGTCGCGGCAGAGCAGAAGCCGACCGTTTAGGAATCAAAATTACTGGGCTACTGGGTATTTTGGTTGAGGCAAAACGGAAAAATTCAATTTTAGCTGTGAAACCTCTGATGGATGCTTTGATTGCTACCTCAGAGTTTCGAGTATCTTCAGCCCTGTACAACCAAATTTTGATTATAGTCAACGAAACTTATAATTGAGGATGAGAGCCTGTATCTAACACTGTTTCTAGAGGAAAACTCAACTCATCTTGGCCAATTAAATCTATTTTGATTATAAAGCGATCGCTCCTCCTCATTCCCAAAAAGCGATCGCTAACCCCTAATACCAATTCTCTGTGAAGCTGCATATTATTTTTACCCCTCCTAACCTCCCCTTGCTAAGGCGGTGGGGTTCTTTCTATGCATCTTCATATGGAAACGGTATAAGTCTATGGAGATTCGGTAATCTGCTGTTGTAGTTGTTGCACCTCCTCAATCGACAAGCCTGTTGCAGAAGCAATAATGTTGATTGTTACTCCTTGGCGCAAAAGATTAACAGCAATCTCTCGTTGCTTTCTTGCTTCTGCCCTTGCTTCTGCCTCTTCTTGAATAGAACGATAAATCACAGATTCCTGCATGATGTCCCTCCGCAATAAGCGATAAATAACATCTTCTTCTAATTTTATCCCAGCTAAAATTGCTGAGGCAGCGGTCAAATTGGCTTGGGTTATTGGGTCTGAAATTTGGTCGATGGTTTGTGCAACAGAACGCAATGTTGCCTCTGGATCAGTTGTTTGACTGAGGGTAGCAAAGGGAAGCAGTCCAGGGTATTGTAGGAAAAAGGTTGCGGGTTGCTCCCACAGGCAAACTGCATCGAATTCATGACGAGTGCGCTCTAGGGAAAAACTGGTTTGCCGAACGCGCTCAGATTTAGTGGGCTGAAGATACACCACAACTTGTCGCATTGTTTTGTCAGGATAACGTCTGTAAACTCGCACGCGATAATCCAACATGCGGAACGGAATATCCCGTTTGGGACGGGTTTGAAATTCCAGGTGTAGGACGGAATCATCAGACTCAAGTAGAATTAAGGCATCTGCACGAATGGGTTCAAGGGAGAGTTCGGAGGGTTTTAGCTCCGTCAGCGTCATGGACTCTCCCAGCAGCCAACAGGCAAAGTCGGCTGAAAAGTTTTCGGCAAGGAATCGACAGGTATCGTCATACATGGATAGATTGTACGACTTTGTGATACCTTAGCGAAGACTTCTCTATGTCCAATGGATATGTTTTGAACGAAAAGCTCTATCCCAATCGTTGGCAATCACCTCCATCATATTGATCATTCCTTCATAACCAAAATATGGCTTGTCAAGATAAGTCTCTCTGTTAGTAGGACTGAATACATCAAAAGCAATTTTTATGCCCAATTCCTCTGCCATGTATTTTTCCCATGCCGAGCCAAGAACGGCATCAGTGTCAATTTCTGTTAAGGCTTGTTTTATCTGATATCCATCTGCTGAAAATGCCACACGCGGAGAAAGACCAAGACTTTGCAGTTCTCGCTCCAGAATTGAACGAGATTCACGCATTGCTGAGCGAAACAACAAGACTTCGGGAATCATCTCCAATTCTTCAAAGAGCATTCTCACCAGTCCAATGCCGAGCGTTCCATCTACAGATACAGCAACTCTACAGTTACGATATCGGGGAATAATCATTAATGCTCGTCGGCGAAGCGTATCTACAACCATTTCTTCGCCTTGTTTGATGAGCGGTTCTACTCTTTCTTCTATTTTGAAATGTGCTGCTAATGCCTGTAACCACCGCGTAGTGTTTTTGACACCTATTGGTAAAGGTATGTCATCAAGGATAAGAGGAATGTCATGGGTTTGTTGCATTTTCCGAGCAAACTTATACCCGACATCATGACTGAGAAGAATATTGGCGGTTGCGTCACCAGCTTGTTCCAGTTCTGCGAACGAGGTATTGTGGGAAAATACCGTCTGCACCTTAATTCTTAAAGATTTTAACGTCTGGGTTACCCAGTGCAAATCAGCCCACCAAGTGGGATTTACATTTGCCTGTGGCGCAATGATATTCACAATCCTTGGCTTCCTTCCCCTTCTCTTGGTCTGCCTTTTTTTGATGAAAGGAAGTAAAGCCTCCAAACCCATTTCTAAGCCATCATAAGCATTGCCCCGAAACCCACCAGCAAGTATAGGAACGAGTTTAGCATTAACCTGTGGCTGAATATTTTTGCATAATCCCTCAATATCCTCACCAATAATGTCCGCTGCGCAAGTGCCAACGACAAACATCACCTTAGCATGAAAAGATTGATCCGCCTCTTTAATCATACCTTTGAGTTTCTCAGACGCTCCCATGACAATGTCTGACTCAAAAAGACGAGTACAACCTACTTTCCGCTTTGTAAAATCAACCTCATGGTTATCATAGCCAGCTGCAACAGTTGACGCGCAACCTTGGGGAGAATGAATCACAATACTGACATCTTTAATACCAGCAACCATATTTGCAATACCTTCCAAAGCACAGCCGACAATTGGGTCTTTACTGTGATCACAATTGTCAAAAGTTAGTTGTTCTTTCTGGGAAGATATTACATTGAGTACCTGGGAGTTTTCGCTTGTTATTGCTGAGAGCATTTTCCTTTTCTCTTCTTTGCATATACGGTAAAATTGCGTAAGTTATTACTCGTTAAAACATTTGCCCCGCTTCTTCCCTGCATATACAGTACAGTCGGGTAAGTCTTGGGCTAATTTTCCTGTCAGTGATTGAGCAGATGCTAACCCTGAGTTTTTGGGAAATACCATTTGCTTGGTTAACGAACTGCGAGGTCTAAAGCCGTATTGAAGTGCAGTTTTAATACATTTAGCTACCTTTAAGGCTCCGCGATAGCCGAATCTAGGACGATTTAAGATAGCATTTAAATCGACAACGGGAATGTGTGGGAAACTCAAGGAAGAACCAAAATATACCACCGAATCTGCATCAAGACTGCCAATAAAATTCAGTAATTCGTCTTCAGTTTGTTTCATCGACTCATACTTACCAAAAGCAAGCGTTCCCTTCGTAATCAAGATTTCTGGGTCTAATCCAGTTTCTAACAAGTAGTCTACACTGGTTTCCCGTGCCTCCGTGCTCCAAGGATGGAAGTTATAGATAACCGCACGCATCCCAAAATCACGTTCCAACATATGGGCAATGGACAAGCACTTAATAGCATCATGCCCTTCGATAATCGCTAACTTCCCTTCTATATATTTTTTAGCTTCTTCAAATTCTGTCTTGATTGCGGCATATTCCTGCTTCATCAAGGCATCCGCCTGTTCTTCCATCCCTAAATATTTTGCAGCTCCTTGGAGCCATTTTTCTGTAGCGCTAATACCATAAGGAAGGATAGTAGAATTCAGCGGAGTACCGAACTTGTCTGACATGGCTTTGCCGATAGTATAGCCAAGATCCAAACATAAGGTACAGTTGACTGCCGCACTCGGTGCTTGTTTGAGTTCATCTAATGTACAGTCACCAGCAATTACGCTGTGAACCCTTGCACCCATTCCTTTGATCAGTCGTTTCAATTCCTTGACATCACCTTCCACTTCTGTCCTTTCAGGACCCATCTTCGCACCCACAATATTGACAGAATCGGCTAGTTGTGCTTTCCGTTCTGGAGTAGGCGGCTCCATAAAGTCTACGATTTGCCGAAATACAATATCAAATCCACTACGATATTCCCCTGCGAATCCTTCACAATGTATCGTCATGATCTCAGACTGGATTTCGCTGCGTGCTTTATTCACCACGTCATCAACACAGTCCCCAATAATTCCAGATGCACAACTCGTTGCCACAACGATCGCATCAGGATGATATTTTTTATCTACTTCTAGAATCGCGCCTCGTAATTCTTTTTCCCCACCAAAAATAACTGCTTTCTCACTCATGTTTGTAGTGACTACAGGTTCATAAGGGGAACCACTATTGCGGCTGTTGGTCAGCTTATATGCTCGCTTGACTCCATAAGCACAACCACTCGGACCGTGAGAAATTACGATCGCATCTTTAATCCCACTTAAAATCTTCGTTGCAGTCCAAAATTTGCAGGGACGGGTATGACTACCTTGTAAGCTAGTCTTAATCTTACCCTCTTTTGCTAAACGATACAGTTCGCTTAAATTTCCGTAAAATACAACGTTCGCATCTATACTCGTAGCCATAATACCTCTCCAATCTCTGGGTGATGAGATTCCCGACTTCGCAGAAGTTGTCAGGAATCTAGCTAATTATTACTCCCTTCCCGCACAAAGAATACCTATTTAAAAAACCGCGAAGGACGCTAAGGAAGAAAAAAGAAGATAGGTAATTTTATAGCGGGAAGGAAGTAAGTGTCCTTTTTAGCCTCTTACCAGACGTTTAAGATCCACTCGCGATCAAGCTTATACTCCATATCTGCAAACAAGGCGTTAGCGATCGCGTCTCCCAGCCATTCTGCACCTCTATAGCCAATGATCGGGTTTTTCCACAAACCTGAGCGGTCAAAGGTAGGAAAGCCTACTCGAACCATTGGAATTTTGTTATCGATCGCAATATATCGACCTTTAGAATGACCCAGAATCAAGTCGATATCGCCTCTTTCCTTGACGCGGCTTTCTAGTTCCCACAAATCCGCATTCCAGATCACATCGATGTCATACTCAGCGTGGTTTGCTCTCTTCTCCAACTCAGCAAGTCTGGGGTCTTTGGAAGGAGCTTTGTTATCATCTCCCAACAAGAGCAGCACTGGCTCTAACTCAACTTCAAGACAAAACTCTGCCAACCCAATGACCAAATCGGGATCTCCGTAGATAGCCACTCTCTTGTTCGCAAAGTACATATGAGCAAGGTCAGCTAAGGAGTCGATAGCTTTGCCTCGTTCTACTACCAAGGATTCCGGTATTGGTTTACCAGTTAGTTTCTTGATATTTTGCAACCAGGCGTCGGTATTTTTGAGGCCAATTGGTGTAGGACCGACAACTGCGGGAACACCAAACTCCCTTTCCAAAAAGTTAGCTGTGTTACCGCCTTCATATTTGCACAAGGCAATGGTGCCGATCGCATTGGCAGAATCAGCAATCTCTTCAATGGTGGTATTACCATAGGTAAAGCTGGACTTATCCGGCATAGTCGCCGAATTGAAGGTTTCGGTATCAAATAAGATGTTGCCTTCAACTTCCATCTCTTGTAAGATGTGCTTGATTTCAGTGACATCTCCAGGGTTAACCCATCCGGTAATGATATTCAACTTACCATTTGGTTCGCCTTTCTTTGCCAAATGAGTCACAAGCGCCTGTACCCCGACATCATATCCTGTTACCTGACTACCTCGGTAACTGGGAGTATGTACAGGAACAAGAATAACCTCGCGATCAGGAAACTCACTCTTTAAATACTTGTTGACCTTGTTAATGGTTCCTTCGACATCGTCCCCAATTGTCTCGGTTGAACAAGTCGTAATAATAGGAATAATCCGCAGATCAGGATATCGTTGTACCAGTGTCTTTACCCCTTCCTCAATCCGTGGCATACCTCCAAAAACAGCGCTAGCTTCATGGAGTGAAGAAGAAGCAATGTCAAAATTTTCCTTCAAATGCTGAGCAAAGATGAGTCGAACAAACATGCTACAACCCTGTCCCCCATGTACCAAGGGGATACAATCTTTGACACCGATGGAAGCATATTCTGCTCCAGCAGGCTGACAGGTAAATATGGGATTGATGACCCCAGTCCGTTCTTTCTTTTTGACAGCTAAAGACATCTTAATTGTCTCCTAAATAGTGTAAAAATTTTGAGCAGAAATTTGAGCAGAACTTAGAACACTCTGTAGATTTGTCGGTGGGGTTGGACTCAACTTGCCACCCTATCGTACAGAATTTAATTTTGCCTGAATTCTTTGTTGGTGATTGTGTGAGTTTGGTGGAATTGGCACTGGGAGAAATTGCTAATAGCCCACCAAACTAAATTTACGAGGTTTGTAGTAAGCAATTTATTGCTTATTTAAACACGCGCATTGCTGGCTACAAACTCACAGACTTATGCTAGAAAATACTAGGGAACTCCTCTTTAATAAAGAGAATGATTCAATTCAGCATTGAGCGAACCAGTGATGGCGATACCAATCAGCTTTTGTCTAACTAACTCCAGTACTGCCTTTATGTGTGCATGTTCCATGCTGGCTAACCATGAGAACTTAACTTTGAGCTCAACGACAAGAATCTTTGCGTCTGCAAAATAAAGCTTCTCGTTAAGCGTTTCAGTACCTACTTCTTCTCCAGTCAAGATTTTGATAGCTGTGTTGATCACACCATTGATGTTTTCTTCTCTATCCCATGAACGAGAGTGGAACTGCCACAAACACCGCTCTTGAATATAGGTTGTGATTTCCTCGGTTCGCTCTTTAATGTAGGCTGCGATTTCGTCAGATTTCTCCTTCAAAGTTTCATTGTTTTCCTGATTAGATGTATCTTCTTCGGTTTCATCATTACGGACATCGAGTGCAGCCAACTTCATCAAAGGCGAGTAAATCGCATTGTACATATCGCGTGCCATATTCACAGCACCTTCAAATCCCATATACGGACCATTGTGATATCCATGTCCGTTAACATAAGGCAAGTGTAATTTCTTCACCAATGCTCCCACCCTCGGTCCAGTTAGAACCAAATCGGGTTTGACCATATCTAGCACCTCGAAAAATTCCAGTTCGTTGCTATCGTCAATATAGATAGTACCTTCTTGACCTCTAGCAATCACCTTTTCAAAGTCTTCTTGGTGACCAAACTTCGAGGACATGGCGACAACTTTCATACCTAAATCATCTTCCAACGCCTTCGTCCAGTGCCACAATCTTGGTCCACCTGTCCAGATACAGACTTTTTTACCCGTCAAGCGTTCCTTATACCACGCCAACTTGGATTCATATTTGGCAACTTCTTCGGCAATCACAGCTTCTGCTCTATCTTCAATACCAAAGAAAGCACCGATTTTGCGCAACCCTTCTTTGGCATAGTCAAAGCCCCAAGTATCCACGTCCAGACGGGGAATACCATATCTTTTCTTCAACTCATTGGCAATGTATCCAGCAGAACGTGCACAGTTGGTGACATTTAACTGCGCTCTGTGCATGCCTCGCAATGAGTCATAAGTACCGTTGCCGGTAAAATGGGCGATGATTTGCACACCCATTTTTTCCATGTACTTCTCTAGGACAAACGTATCACCTTGAATGTTGTAGTCGCCGATGACATTGATGGTATAAGGAGAAGTGATTTCTGGCTCAAACGTTCCTACCTTCTCATTCACCCAGCCAATATTGAGAACGTGGTGACCTTTAGATTGACTGACACCGGCAAAACCTGGACATTCTACGCAGAAGATGTCTACATCACCAAGTTCTTTTTCTGCGCTTTTAACAACGGCTCTGATGTCATCTCCAATCAGTGCTGTGGCGCAGGTGCTGTAGACAATCATCCGTTTGATGTCGGGAAATTCGGCAAACGCTTCTAGTATGGATTTCTTGAGCTGCTTTTCACCACCGAAGACAACGTGCGACTCTTTCATGTCTGATGACCAGACATATTTGAGTTGGAAGTTGCCATTGTCACTGGGATAGCGTTTGGTGTGCCAGGTGTCGTAGGCACAGCCGATTGGTCCGTGAATCAATTGGATGGTGTCTTTAAGGACACCACCAATCACCAGTTTCGCTCCACAGTAGCTGCATCCTCGCTCTGAGAGTGAGCCGGGTATTGTTTCGACGTTGGAACTTGGGAGAAATTGTGTTGTGTCTTCTCCTTTTTCTTTGATGTAGACGTGCTTTTCACGTTCGGGTATGGCTTCGTCGCATTTCAATAATTTCAATGGCATGGCGTCATTGCTCCTTGTGCAATATTAATACTAGAACTAAGCTTCTTTTTCTTCTGTTTGGGAAGAAAGATTCTTTTCTCTTTTCTCTTTTTAAATAGTAACTACAATTAGACATGTTTAACGTCATTTTGATAACAAAATGTCAATAATTATCAAAATAAATAATTGAATAAACTTGGAATAATAGACAATTCATTCTATTTATTGATATTCTTTTTAAGAACAAAATATTTGTGTTTTTAGACGTAATATTCTAACTAAGTTCTTTAATGAAAAATATTCTTGACATTTTCTATAACGATTAGAAATCATTTTTGAGAAACAAAATCCCCAACTTCTTATAGAAGTTGAGGTTCTAGGTTTTTCAATTATTGCAAATCAAATCAAATAGAATTGCTATTAAAGTCGATAATCTTGGTTAATATTCTTCTTTACCAAAGATTGAGGACTGTCATCAATCATTCGATTTCTACTTTTACTTAATTGCATCCAACTTTCTTTGAAGCGTTCAATGGGTAAAAAAAAGATGCAAGACAACCCTATATTCAAAATTCCATTATTCTTCATCATGGGAATATGCTAAATTCTTCTCTACCAGTTGCAGGGCTTTACGTAACATTGGTGGGGCATCACCGTTTAAACTTTGTACTAGCATATATAGAATATCGGGTATGGTATCATATTCTTGTGCTCTAATCGGAGTTACACCCTCCTTCATCAACTTGTTTCCTGCTGGTTTGCCAATAGCTTTAACATATACAATTTTGCAATCAAGAACTGCTTCCATTTTTGGTGTAATCTTATCCTCATGGGCAGCCTCTTCTAAGTCGCCTTCAAAGGTTAAAGTCTCAACAAAATTAAATCCATCCTTAGAGACTTCATACACATCAATTTCTTTTGCCAAGCCAAAGTGAGTGTTAACGTGGGTTCCGTCGCTTGTGGTAAAGGCTACTTTCATTTATTGACTCCATAAATTTGGTAATTGTTCTTTGTACTTTGTCAAAAACTAGGGGTGTAAGGGGGTAAGGGTGTAGGGGTAAAAAACTAAAGCTTCTTTTCTTCTTTCTAACTCTTGCTTCTCCAAAGACTTCGTAACCAACGCGCTAATCTCTTTCCCCTTATACCCCTACACCCTCATACCCTTACACCCGCCCGAAGGAGCTTGGTCGATTTTTTCATTCCACCAAGGAGCAGGTTTTCTGACTTGTTCCCACACAGGACTATACAAGGCTTTATACAATTCCTGTGCCATTTTCAGCATCCCTGCATAACCAGCGTAGGCATGATGACGTTCATGGTTAACATCCAAAAAAGGAATTCGTGCTTTCAGTGCTGTGTATTGATTGCTAGCCCCGGCAACCAACATATCAGCTTTTGTATCCTTCAGCACCTGTAGTAATACATTGGGGCTTCCCTTTGACAAAACCATGCCATCTTGACCAAGCAATTGCTTAATTTTGGCTTTCTCTTCTTCTGTACTCTTTCTGTCACTGGTAGCAACAACTTCCATTCCCAAGTCTCTCGCAGCTAAAATAATCGACCAACTTTTTACGCCACCACTATAAAGAACAATGCGTTTACCTTTTAACTGGGAACGGTAGAAAGCCAAGGCAATATCTAGCGCTGCTGTTTCTTCTGCAATTAACCATTCTGTGCGTTCTTGAAGATAGTGTGGAGTGAAGCTATCCCCAAGAGACTCACAAAATATTGCTGCTATATTACGCAAGCAACGATTTATGTTTTCTACACCGTAGAAAGATTCTTCAATGTAAGGAATTCCATAACGTTCCTTCATTGTTTGTGCTATTCCTAGTGATACATTCGAGCAAATCACTACATTTAACTTGGCGCGATGAGCATAGCAAATTTCTTGATAGCGAGCATCACCCGTCATTTTGGAGAGAACACGAATACCCAATCTATTGAACAGTGGCAAAACATTCCATATTTCACCAGCAACATTGTAATCACCAATGATATTGATATCAAATGGTGTGGTAAATTCTGGTTCTGCAGTTCCAACTACATGTTCCAATAAAGCTTTACCACCGATGCGGTTACCTAAATTTTTACTACCAAGAAATCCTGGTGAATCTATATAGACTACTGGAATACCAGTTTTCTTTGCAGCTGTTTTACAGATACTATCCATATCATCACCAATCAAAGCGGTGACACAGGTAGCATAGACAAAAACAGCTGCAGGATTGTAGCGTCGAGCGATATCGAGAATAGCTTGATAAAGCTTCTTTTCACCACCAAAAATGACATCATTCTCACCCAAGTCAGTGGTGAAGCCGATTTTATATAATTCAGAACCTGAGGAGAGGCTACCACGATTTTCCCACGGGTTACGAGTACAAGCAGCGGGACCATGTACTAAATGAGCAACATCAGTAATTGGTACAAGAGCAACCATCGCCCCCTCAAAAGAACAATTTCCTTGGGCTGCACCTGGTTGTGGTGGTTTTTTGCAAGACTTCTTTTTCTTGTCCTCCAATTTCTTCTGGTTATGTTCGCAGGCTGTCTCGTTGAGTAGTTTGTTGATTGTTACAGATGTGTTTTTCATGTCCCTGGCTTGTGCTGAATAGGATGAGGTGAAAGAAAGCAGTGTAGAATTTGAATTTGATCCATTATGGATCTTAATGCCGTACCTTATGAATGAGCGAATTTTGAATTGTTAATGTGGGCATCTCAAAATTCCTCATTGTTGTAGCAACTGCCGTCATAAATGCGTTTTTAGTATGAAGAGGAAAGATAGGGAAGTGGACAGTAAAAGGAGTAACTAACTGGAGAGTCAGAAGGTGTTCTATAGCGTATTTACCCCACATCCCCCTATCGGCAGAAAAACTGTCAAATAGCAATTTCCAACTCCTGGGAGGACACACTGTCGGTCAGTTTTTTCTCTAGTGTATAAGTCATAATCTTCCTTGTCGTTGATTGATTATAAATATCGGACAGTGTGACGCATTGTCCCCTGAAATTGAGCCTTAGCGCAGCAGCTCCCCTAGGGAGCTTCCTTACTATAATGAGTACCTAACTACGCCGACAGAGTGTCCGGAGGACACGCTACACGAACAGCAAAATAGAACGCTCGCGCTCAATTTCTACGTGTTAGACCCCGTGACCAGAAGTGGTATCTTGGTGAAAGTATTCAAAACTTTATTGGGAGTTCTCTAAAAGCGTGGGAATTAGAGGAAATGGGAAAGGGAAATTTCCCTTTCCCCAAGTTAGATACACCTAACCCAGCAAAGTTAGATGCACCTCATCCAGCAAGCTTTTATATTCAGTGAGAAGTCACAAAACTAATTATTTAGCCAAGCTAAACAAAACTTTCCAATGTCACATGAAGTCAATTACAGTAAGTGAAATTGCTTAAGATATTACGATTGTCCAAGACCACAGACTAACTGTAAAAAGATAAAAATTTCATCTTCATCAAGAACTATGATCTGTCAAATACCTCAAGAATAGAGTTACAAAAAATCGTAACTGATTCAATAGCACCTTCAATAGAAATAGCTAAGTCTTCTAACGTTCTCCGTTTCTGTAGGAAGACTTGTTAATGCTTTCGCTATTTTTATCCCCTTGATGCAAGTATAGCATACATATCGCAAAAGTATTTGCTGTTTTTTCATTTTTTTTTGCGGCACCGATATCATGTATCTTGCAAAAATACTTACTAAGGCACATAGCGCGTAAATAAATCGACCGCCTGGATTAAAACGAATAACCGATTACGTCCACGATCAACCATGTTCGGCTCTGCTGTGTCCTCTTACTTGCTGTAAAAAAGCAAAATTTAGACAAGTATTTTAGCAATTAGTATACTATTTCTGCTGCAGGTAATCAAAAAATGGCAAGTATTTCAGCTAAATGTATGCTATTTTTGCAGTAAAATAATTGAAATTGTCAAAGTACTAGCAGGGTTGGGTGAAACCATGACAAAACAGGACTTCCTTCCCCCACGAGTACTCCTTAAGGTCCCACAGATATCTGTGGTGGGGGCAAAAAAGGCGGTAATTCTCAATTACTCGTGCTTCTTGAAAGATTTACCCGCCTTTTTTGCCTTCGCCCAAGGGGCGACGCCAGAGGCGAACGCGTAGCGTGTCGCAGACAAGGTTGTCCGGTTTTGTCTAGGAAAAATGTAGCGTCTTCCAACGCAAAACAGCGTAGACTAGAAGATCTTGCTATTGCCTCGGTAGATGAAGTTTGTCCGCTGCGGCTTTTTGTAACGGAGAGATACAGCCTCATGAAGCAGGACGGAAGTCTTTGCAACAACTTGAAGTCGATTAGAACTCGCTTGGGTATGAGCCAACAAGATTTGGCTAATATAGCTGGCGTAACTCGTCAGACTATTAGTGGTGTGGAATCGGGACAATATGCTCCTTCAGTTGCCGTGTCACTGCGTTTAGCCAAAGCGCTTGGCTGCCAAGTCGAGGACTTATTCTGGTTTGAGGAAGATTTACCGGAAGTTGAGGCAGTGCTTGCCAAACCTGTCGCCACGGGACGGCAATTGCGAGTTAGTCTAGCACGGGTTGGCGGTCAATGGATAGCTTATCCCCTCGTTGGAAACGATGCTTTTCGCATCGAAATGATTCCAGCGGATGGTGAGGCACAAACTAAAACAGGTACAAATAAAGTCCAAGTCAGGCTTTTAGATGACATGGACAAACTGCACAATACAGTCGTGATAGCTGGTTGTACACCTGTGATTTCCCTCTGGGCGAAAGCCACCGAACGTTGGCATCCTCAGTTGCGAGTTCATTACAATTTTGCTAATAGCATGGCAGCATTGCGTAGTCTAGAACGAGGTGAAGTACATATTGCAGGGATGCACCTGTATGATCCGCAAACAGGGGAATATAACATTCCCTTTGTGCGGGAAGCTTTAGCAGGTAAGAATGCTGTCTTGATTACCATCGGAGTTTGGGAAGAGGGATTATTAGTTGCACCAGGAAACCCAATGGGAATTAAAACAGTTTCTGATTTGGTGGATTTAGGAGCAACTATTGTTAACCGTGAACCTGGTTCTGGCAGTCGGATGCTTTTAGAACGAAAACTCCAAGAGGAACAAGTGCCATTCCACAATCTTAAAGGATTTGACCATATCGTTCACAGCCATAAAGATGTTGCTTTATCTATAGTCTCAGGAATTGTTGATGCTGGTATTAGTACGGCATCTATAGCTACTGCCTTTGGGTTGGGATTTGTTTCGCTGCATCGTGCGCGATACGACTTGGTAATTCTCAAGGAATACTTGGAAGCTGCACCAGTACAGCAGTTACTTAGTACTTTGGGGCATCGGCTAGTCCAATCGCAATTTGAGGTTCTCGGTGGCTATGATATCAGTAAGATTGGAGAAGTTGTAGCGAATATTTAGGGTAGATTTGTAAATGGGCAAGAGTATTTCATGAGTGAACAGACCATAATGAAACAGCCTTGCCCTTTTGCTGGAAGCTAAAATCCAATCACTCGTATATGTCAAATTACTAATTTATCATTTGTATATTAGTAAATCATACTATAAAAATGCTTAGATTGCTTATTTATTAATTGATAGGAGCAACTGAGGAATAAATAGTAAGTAATCATTGATGCTATACATGACCAAATGAATGCTCAGTGAGCAAAGAAATTTTCCATAAGCAAATAAATTAGCGATATCTATGCTAAGCTTATTTATAGGAATCAAAAAAGTCCGCATCGCAAAAACCTTAAGGGGATATTAAGATTAGTTCAACCTTGGTCTATTGCTCTGGTAAATCCGCATCAACTTGCTACGCTTTTTGTCACCAAGAGATAGATCCAAATGAAGAGCGATCGCGACCTTCGTAACAACCTGAAGTCCATCAGAACCCGCTTGGGTATGACTCAGCAAGAATTGGCTAGCTTAGCAGGTGTGACCCGTCAAGCAATTAGTGGTGTAGAGTCAGGACAATGTGCTCCTTCTGTCGCCATGACACTTCGTTTAGCCAAGGCGCTTGGTTGCAAGGTAGAGGATTTATTCTGGCTAGAGCAGGATTTGCCTCAAGTCCAAGCAGTTCTGGCAAAATCTATCCCTTACAGTCAACAACAGCGAGTGAGTTTGGCGCGGATTGGGGGGCAATGGGTAGCATATCCCTTAGTTGGGAATGATGCTTTTCGCATGGAGATGATTGGGGCTGATGCTCAGATTGATAGTCAGATAGATACAGATACAGTCCTCCTCAGACTTCTTGACGATATAGAAAGATTTGAAAATACAGTTGTAATTGCTGGTTGTGCGCCTGTGCTTTCACTATGGGCAAAAGCCACCGAACGCTGGTATCCTCAACTGCGAGTCCAGTATAAGTTTGCTAACAGTATGGCTGCGTTGCATAGTTTGTGCCGAGGTGAGACTCATATTGCTGGGATGCACCTGTACGATCCTCAAACGGGAGAGCATAATCTTCCCTTTGTTCGTGAAGCCTTAGCAGGAAAAGAAGCTGTTTTAATGACCCTTGGAATTTGGGAAGAGGGACTATTAGTGCAGTCTGGTAATCCGATGCAAATCACAACAGTAACTGACTTAGTAGAAGCAAAAGCAAAGATTGTTAACCGTGAAATTGGAGCTGGTACTCGGATGCTTTTGGAACGTAAACTGCAAGAGGAGCAATTACCGTTGCACAGTGTCAGAGGATTTGATAGTATCGCCAGAAGCCATCATGATGTTGCCTCTGCTGTCGTTTCAGGATTTGCTGATGCAGGAATTTCTACAGCGTCTGTTGCTGCGGCTTTTGGATTAGAATTCATCCCTTGGCATCAATCACGCTACGACTTAGTGATTCTCAAGGAATACTTGGAAGAACCACCAGTACAGCAATTACTCAATACCCTAGAGCATCGGTTTGTCCATTCACAACTACAAATTATCGGTGGCTGTGATACCAGCAAAACTGGCGAATTGGTAGCAACAATTTAGAGTCGATTGCGATTGATTTTGGTTGATGTCAATGGAAGTGAATGCAGTCCTTAGAGATTTACTCAATTTTTTGATATCTACAAACACTTTCTCCAACAAAGCTAAAGAAAATCGACTGTATGACTTGAGAAAATAGCTTTATCATGACTTTTCAAGTTATCAGTTGCGTCGCTAATAGAGTGAGATATTAAATTGGGCGACGTAAAAGGCAATGACTATTCATTAATAAGTTACATAAATACCCTTGAGGTAACTTCTCCTAGGGTAAGACGAGTCTAATCATCACCAACAAATACTCACATGATATTTCCTCTTTATATACATATGGTAGAGCGATCGCCCCCAAAGGGGCGGCTCCTCTGGAGCATCGCCGCCATAAGCACTGTTGCTTGCCAATCGCCTCGGGTTGGCACAAATACGACGCAGATGGAGCGCGACGTTCTACATACGGTCACAGCTGTCACTTCAAAAGTGAACGCCTCATAAACCACCAGACCCACTGATTAATTTATCAATTGCAGGAGAAAACTCATCATGTCCGTTGACGAAAAAATTAGACAAATAGCATTCTACGGTAAAGGCGGTATCGGTAAGTCCACCACCTCTCAAAACACCCTCGCTGCTATGGCAGAAAAAGGTCAGCGCATTTTGATTGTCGGATGCGACCCCAAAGCTGATTCCACCCGTTTGATGCTGCACAGCAAGGCTCAAACCACCGTGCTTCACCTCGCCGCTGAGCGGGGCGCAGTGGAAGATTTGGAACTCGAAGAAGTGATGCTCACTGGCTTCCGTGGTGTACGTTGCGTGGAATCTGGTGGTCCGGAACCTGGTGTCGGTTGCGCCGGTCGTGGTATTATCACTGCTATTAACTTCTTGGAAGAAAACGGTGCTTACCAAGACGTGGACTTTGTTAGCTACGACGTGTTGGGTGACGTTGTCTGCGGTGGTTTTGCTATGCCTATCCGTGAAGGTAAGGCACAAGAAATCTATATTGTGACCTCTGGTGAAATGATGGCGATGTACGCTGCTAACAACATCGCTCGCGGTATTCTCAAGTATGCTCACTCTGGTGGTGTGCGCTTGGCTGGTCTAATTTGTAACAGCCGCAAAACTGACCGGGAAGACGAACTGATTAGCACACTAGCATCCCGATTAAGTACCCAGATGATTCACTTCGTCCCCCGTGACAACATCGTGCAACACGCTGAATTGCGCCGGATGACTGTGAACGAGTACGCACCTGATAGCAATCAAGGTAACGAATACCGTACATTAGCAGACAAGATTATCAACAATAAAATGCTTGCCATTCCTACACCCATTGAAATGGAGGAGTTAGAAGAGTTGTTGATTGAATTCGGTATTCTTGAAAGTGAAGAAAATGCCGCGAAACTGGTTGGCGTCGCCCAAGTTCAAGAAGATGCCGAGAAAAAGCAAGAAGATCAGATGGGCGAAGCGTTAGAAGCATTGAAAAAAGGAAACGTAGAAGTCGTTGCTAGTAGGGAGAAGAACTAAGAGTTTTAACTTTTCCGTGTCAGCATAAATCTGTCAATGTTCGCGCGGTAAAACGACTAGTTTAGTTTTTTGTTTTCTCCTTTGATTTGGTTGGTTACATTTTCGGGAATGGAAAATCGCTCTTTTCCATTCCCTTTTCTCTCTATGTTTCTAGAGAATTTCTACTTTCATGAAAAATCAAGATGTATTTAAGAAGAACCCAGAACGCAGGTAAGTGTTTAGGTCACACTTTGCGGTGGATGGCGCGTGAGAGTCCCTCTACCCGGATTTCTCACAAAGCCAGAGAAAAGAGGAGTCAAAACTGCCAAAAAGTCTATTGCACATGAATTACAGCAGTTTTAAGCATGACCCCTCAGAAAACAGATTGTATACCGGAACAGTTCAAATTTGAACAAGTAAAGTCATGTCTATTTTCATTTATCACGATTTTTTATCTCCGTGTCAAACAGATAATATGTCATTTATTTATCTTTAAGTTTTCGGTTTTTACTTTGATTTATCCTGCTCGTTCATCTAATTTAATGATGTATCAATTAAATTATTCTAAATTTTGCTCATCCAAGTGTTTTTTCTCACTTGTGAGAAATCCGGGTTAAGAAAAACCCCACAAGGGTGTGGGGGGAAATGGGTGTATTTATCTTTAATCAAGACCATCTGGGACTAAAGCAACTAAATCAACTTCGTTTTCAATTTTTCTATCGCTTCCTTTACGGTTGTCATAGGGATTGAGTTCGTACTTGTGGTTGTGGTCGTCAATCATCGGCTTGTACTGCTCTAAAAGTTTTTTGATGGTCGCAGGACGAGAACCAGTGAGTGCTTGTAACGCTGTTTGAGTTATCATCCATCGCTGACTTTTCTCAGGAGCATTGATATTGTGTCGAGCGATCGCAGCAATCGCTCTCTTGGTAAGTTCTTCAGCACGCTTTGGATGAGTAAAGTACTTGCTTCTAACTTCCTTACCATCAACAACCTGACTAACATTGAGTAGTTTTTCTGTAGGTACAGCGGATAAGTCATCATCAAATTGTTTGGCTTTTCCTTCTATGGTTTTGGCATACACTTTACAAGCTTGCTTGATGAAATCAAAAAGACTCATACCAGAGTGGTTTAGCGCGTCGGTAACAACTTGCTGAGTTTCGGTGTCCAGTTCTAATTGTTCAAGTGTCATATTTTGCAGTTTAAGTGTAGTGGGTTGCGTCTGTTCTTCTTGTGGTGCTTGCGCAGATGGAGGTTGTTCTACTTGTGTCTCAACTGGTTTTTCAGGTAGTGGTGGAAGATTGTTCCAATACTTAGCTCGTGCTTCATCACCAGTGACACTCCACCTATCTTCATTGGTGGTGGCAAACCACAGCGCTAGATGCTCCCAGCGACTATCTTTGTTCTTACCTGCTTTGGTTTGGTAGTAGCCTTCCGGTTTGGGTTCTTCGATACTTCTGCAAGGAAAAGCATTCTCAATTGCTTTGCGTAGCGGTGTGCGTACTTGCCTAGCAAAAGTATTTGGGTGTGGTACTTTTTTTCTGGCTTTGCGCCAACCAGTCATCACAATTTCTTTAATAGTTTCTTCGTCTGTGGCTGTCGCAAGTTTATTGATTATGTCACTAATAAAATTTTCTAGTTCTTCTTTCATCATTATTGTACGGTTGGAATAGAATGTTTTGTTTGGATATCCCTATACTAACTCTGTTGTCAAATAAATATCAATAGTTCTTGTATAGGGATTGTTCTTAAATTTTGGTCAGGCTACTGGTCTGTCCCATAAGTTATGAGGGGTGATACCAGATCGTGCTTAAATAACAATATGAGTATATCCAATTGACAGGCGATCGCGTGGATAAGGAAAAAGGGTGTATGAGCAAGAAGTATGAAATTAATCTCAGCGAAGAGCAGAGGCAAGAACTACTAGATATAGTCAAAAAGGGTTCAGCGAAAGCCAGAACAATTCGTCGCGCACATACATTATTAATGGCTGCGGATGGTAAGAAGGATGAGATAATAGCAGAAACGTTACACATATCAGTAGCAACAGTTGAGCGAACTCGTAAACAGTTCTGTTGTGAAAATTTAGAAGCGACATTAAAAGAGAAAAAGCGCCCAGGAAAGCCAAGGAAGTTAACTAATTTTGCCGAAGCATACTTAATAGCAACAACTTGTAGTGATGCACCAACAGGCAGTACACGTTGGACTTTAAGAATGTTAGCAAACCAACTTGTCAGTCTGGAAATAGTTGATAGTTTGAGCAAAAGTACAGTCGGTAGGGTATTAAAAAAAACGAGCTAAAGCCTTGGTTAAAAGAACAATGGTACATACCACAAATTAACTCTGAATTTGTTTGCCGCATGGAAGATGTGCTTGATTTATATGCTCAACCAGTTGAACCAAAACGCCCACTAGTCTGCTTTGATGAAAGGTTATGCATGATGATTGAAGATGTCCATCAACCGATACCACCAAAACCTAAAACAGAAGAAAAACCTGGAAGCATTGAAAAATTTGATGATGAATGTGAACGCAATGGTATTTGTAATTTGTTTGCATTTTTTGCTCCCTATTTAGGATGGAGACACATCAAAGTAACAGAGCGCCGTACCAAAGTATATTTTGCAATTTGTATGAAAGAATTGGTTGATATCCACTTTGCAGATGCTGAGATGATTCGCTTGGTAATGGATAACTTAAATACGCATACAATCGGTGCATTATATGAAGTTTTTGCCCCAGCCGAAGCCAGAAGAATTGCCAAAAAATTGGAGATTCACCATACACCTAAACATGGGAGTTGGCTAAATATGGTTGAATCTGAATTGTCTGTACTTGTCCGTCAATGTCTTCAACGAAGAATTCCCAATATTGAAACTTTAGAACAACAGGTTTCAAGTTGGGAATGCGATCGCAAAGCGCGCCCTGTGCCCAGAAGGTTTTCTGGGCACATACGGGCGATCGCAATCTTAATCAGGTTTGTGTAGATTGGCGTTTTCGTACAGAAGATGCAAGAGTTAAGCTTTCAAAGATTTATCCAACCTATCAAAATTAATGGGACAGACCACTAGAAGAACTGAAAAAAATTGTGAGGGAGAAGTAATAAATTAGTTGATACGCAACACGCAAATTGATTAAACTGATAACGTTATGGGCAAGCGCTACCTGCTACGCTACTAATAAATAATCTGCTGATTCGCTAACTCTTCGCAAAACTTTATTAAGTAATTCTCAATGGAGTATTAAGCAAGTCCGTTTCACGGAACGAGGAGAAGAAATAATTCTGTGAGATAGTACTCTGTCTTGAATCAAAAGACAAAGTTTTTTTGCAACTTTCTTAATTAAGATGAGAAACTAAGGCAAGATTTTTTAGTTCGTTCTTTCCCTTGTTGTGCTTGACCCATGAACTTTTCCTTTGCTCAAGATATGTCCGTTTATCAGCAGCTGGCTTCAGGGATGCAAGCGCTTCCCCAACTATTGCCCCATAGTCCTGCTACTCTACTGTCACTTTTGAGGTCACAAATTGATTTACTTATTGAGCAACAAATTGCAGCCACTTTGTGGGTAAAGCTACCACCTGGGGAAATTTGGCACTCAGAAATTCAGCGTTATCATCAGCAACTGACAGTGTCTGGTGTCATTCGTACTTTGCATATTGAGGAAAGCAAAACAGGAGTAGAGGGAGAACAAGCTTCCCCATTTTCCCCCAAGTCCTCACCTTCTCTACCTCTGAGGATCCACAGCCTGCCAAATAGCCAGTTACAACGGGAATACTTTCTGATGGTGTTGTCGTCGCAGTTTTGCTGTCTCATTCTTGCTCATAGACCACTTAGAAGACGCAGAAACAATTTGGCGAAAGCGAATAGGAAAAAACCACCGTTACTTGCTGTGACTACTTTTGAGGGACGAATCATTCAACAAGTGTTGGATGTTATCAAACAGGCAATAACACCAGGTTCGTCTCTATTTATACCTGATGATTTTATTTGTCCCCCAACAGCAGGTTCGATGCTCATGAGTCAACTGTTGGCAAAACAACTCCAACGACAGGATGAAATTCATCGTCAAATAACGATGAAGAGTCTTGCTAAGATGCAACAGAAAAATCAAAAACTGCACGATACTCTGCAACTGAAAAACGAATATTTGAGCAATGTGTGTCAAGAACTACGTGCACCTTTAACACACATGAAGACAGCCTTGAGTCTTTTAAATTCCCCTCATCTGAAACCTACCCAGCGACAACGTTATTTCCAGATGCTCAACACTCAATGCGATCGCCAAAATGCCCTGATTACTGGCGTGTTTGATTTGGTACAATTAGAGCGCAATTTAGCACGGTTGCCTTTGGAGCTTGTGCGTCTTTCGGAAATTGTGCCTGGAGTCGTTAGCATTTATCAGCCTCTTGCCCGAGAAAAAGGTATCATGGTAGCTTACACCGTACCAACTGAACTGCCACCTGTTTGGTGTGTGAGCGGTGGACTGAGACAGATTGTGATTAATTTGCTCTCCAACAGTATTAAGTTCACCCCCAAAGGTGGACAGGTTTGGGTACAAGCACGTGTTCAGGATAATTATGTCCAGTTGGAATTTCGCGATACTGGTATTGGTATAGCCGACAGCGAGATTCCTAAAATATTTGACCGCTTTTATCGTATACGTCCAACCACAATAGAAGACCCGGGTGGTGTTGGTTTGGGCTTATCTATTGTGCAATTATTGGTATGTCGCTGTGGGGCGGCTGTTTCTGTCAAAAGTAAGCTGTATGAAGGTTCTACCTTTACTATACAGCTAGCGATCGCTTCTGTTCATCCACCAAAAGAATCGCTTTGCGATGAGTTTTAGATTTAGTTTTTAGATTTAGTTTATGTTTATCCACCTTCATCGCAGATTATGGTAATGGTGATCTGCCTTTCGCTCTCGGTTACACAACGTTTACTGACTATACTGGAAAGCAATTTTTCACATTTTCTTCACTTACTCATAGTAGTTTTCATACATCTTTTAACTTTTTTGGGAAAATTATAGTAATCTAAATGTTAGTGAGGAGTAAGTTACTTATCATCTACCCATTAACTGAATTTTTCTATTTTTTCAGGTATGTATTCAAATTTTTGAGTTTCACCAGAAGTCTCTGAATGTGGCACTCAAACCTTTCCAGGGTGACGATTCATTACGAAACAACATCATATTATGTTACCAGTACGTATGATGGAATTACATTCTTATCTTATTGAGACAGATGCCTTTGCGTTTCATGATGCAACGTTTCTGTATGAGTTATTAGTACAATCACTACTAACAGGAGTTTGCTATTCTTGTGGTTCAAACAGCCATCTACTTAGACTAGAGAAAATTTAGCGGACAGCCGTTTTATAGTAATGACAGGTAAAGTCAGAATATGCCTCTCCTTGTTTACACAAATATCAGTAAATCAAGGGAGTTTTGGTATAAGAAAATACTTTATAAAGGTCTTTTGAGAAATAGTTTTCTACTTTGTAAACTTCTTGTGATATCTCATGATGCTGTAAACTCTACTGCTAAGTGTGTTTATCAAGATAAAAGTTAGGTAGAAACTGAAACTTTCTACACAAGCCATCTGTCATTTATCTCTAGCTCCAATAAAGAGCAGTAGAATTTAAGCAAAATTCTCAACCCACAGAGCTACTAGAACTACCAGGAATTAAGCATCTCCACACATTGCTCTCCTTTTGTTTGGGGGAGTGCTCTTTATTTTCAGCGATTGAGTTACTACAATCTCACATTGTTGCAGCTTTGTGTTAGTTTTGTACAAACAAGTGAAAGTAGTGTTTAAACTGGTTCTTAACAAGAGAAAGTACAAATTTGTGGCAACAATATGGAGTTATTTTGCTAGTTACCCATAGCATGATTTTTCTACTATTTAGCCACGAGTACCTATATTCATATCCTTGCCATTCTTTTAGTTGAAAATGTTGATTTATGAATATGACGACACTTCCTATTGGTAGATACAGATTTTTTCAGGCATTACAGCCACTATCTCTACTAGGAAAAATGACTAGTAAACCTCTTACTGGTTGTTGGCAAGTTTTTAGCCCGTCAGCTTCTTGGTTAATCTATCTAGACGAAGGGAAACTGGTTTATGCTTGCTATGCAGAGAAAATGTTGGATTTACTTTACAGACATTTACAGTGTTTAAGTGAGCAAATTCCTACTCTCCATAGTGGAATTGATGAACAGTTGCAGGCAATATTTGAAACTGGACTTGATAATCAAGCAGTACCAAACCCAGATTATTTAGCTATTTGCTGGTTAGTTAATCAAAAGTATATGAGTCCTGCTCAAGCAGGAATGTTGATAGAGCAATTGGCGATAGAAGTTCTTGAGCCATTTCTGAAAATAAAAGAGGGAAGTTATGAATTTACCTCAGAGAGTTTCTTAGATGATATGCCAAAGTTCTGTCATCTAGATTTATGCTTAATAGTTCAAAAGTGTCAAAATCGGTCACAAAATCAGGAAAATACTAAATCACGAGGTATACAACAACGATTTCACTTTTTTTCGTCAAAAGTCCGACAGTCACAACCAAAAACTGAGCAACAATTTACTAATCATAACAATGAACAAATAGCAGAAGTTAAGAATAACAATGGGAAATGTCAGCAGAATTCCCAGAAATCATCTGAAAAAAAACTTTATAAAATTATTTGTATTGATGATAGTTCTGTCATCATCAATTCCATCACACATTTTTTAGATGACAAAATGTTTTCTGTGATTGGAGTTAATGATTCCTTAAAAGCTTTAACGCAAATTATCCGCATAAAACCTGACCTCATTTTACTCGATATTGAGATGCCAAACTTAGATGGTTATGAACTGTGTTCCTTGTTACGAAAGCATTCACACTTTCAGAACACACCAGTGATTATGGTTACGGGTAGATCAGGATTGATAGACAGAGCAAAAGCAAAGATAGTTAGAGCTACAGGCTATCTAACCAAGCCTTTTACACAAGTAGATTTGCTAAAAGTCATTTTTCAATATATTGAGTAGTCTAGAAGTGATGTAAAACGAGCGCTAAACTTACAGCAGAATAGAGGCGTCAGTCGTCAGGAGTCAGATCGCGTAGCGTCTCCCTTTGGGAGAAGTAAAAAGGGCTTAGAGTCTGCCTTTTAGACCTCAGTACTGTACTTCATTTACTTGCAATGTGCTGTATCTACTGTAGTTGACTTTGCATCTAAAAAGTTTAATATTACTCAGGTTAGTAGACTAGTTATCAATTTAAAAAAAATTAAATTGTAAATAACGAGTCATTATAATCGTTTGCGGTTAAATGCAGTTAGTTCTGATCTAACTTTCAACTCTTATTCTATAGCAAGACTATGCATGCACAAGCTTTTATAGGGAAAGGAGTCTATAGAGTTAAGTTTAACACTTATACCTCATTATTCTATAGAGAATCATTCTATTTTAGAGACATTAGTTACCAAGTGTGAAAGTAATACCCATTTGAAAAATGATTGTGACAGATGGAGCACTAGAAGCGATTACCAATAACTCTTTCTGGAGCGAGACGCACTCGCGTTCACAATCCCAAATTTAAAATCTAAAAATCTAAAATCAAAAATAGTATAACTCATGCTAAGCAGGTGGTGGAAATATTCTTATAATAAAAACAAAACTTGACAATTACTTTTATAGGAATGCTCATAATGAGCAGTTTTTGTTATTATATCAGCTTCAAAATATATCAAGTTCATCAAAAGTCTCATCAAAAGTTAAGTATCAATTCTTTACAGTTATAAGAATCACGCAATTAACTGTTTGTGAAAGATAAAGCAGAGTATTGATGTCTATGTAACTAAAAAAATTATCGATCAACAGTACTATATGCAATTGAATTGTATGCAATACAATAGAAAAGAATTCAGAACTTAGAACGCAGCCTATTGACGAACAAACACTATGTTACGAGACAAAGAACTAGAAACTCAGTTGCAGTTTCTAGAGGAAACCACTCACTCTCTCAATACTCTAGAAACTGTATTATTGGAAGTCAAATTTAATCGTCAAATTGCTCCACCAAAAATCGATGCTGGAGTGAGAGCTGCTCACTCTATCAAAGATAGTGCAGGTATGATGGGATATCGAACTTTAAGTGCTTTAGCTCACCGCTTAGAAGATTCTTTTAAAGTTTTGATAACTCAGAAAGATTCTTTAGAACTTGACGCTGATTTGCAAAGTTTACTTTTAGCTGGAGTAGATTGGCTGCGTCAGATAGTGAAACTACATTCAGAAGGTTATACTATTGATGAACAATGGTTAGCAACTTTTTGTTATCCAGTTTTCGAAGAGTTACAAGAGCGTTTAGGCTCTTTGATTTCTGAGGATACTATAACCCTTCTATCCCCAGAGAATGGGTTACAAGACATTATTTCTTTACTGTTTAAAACAGAAGTAGAAGACTGTCTACAACGCCTAGAATCATTGATTTTGAAGAGTGAACAGTCTGTTTTGCAGGATGAAGTTACTCTCATGGCAATAGAGTTGGGTGGCTTAGGAGAAATGCTCCAGCTACAAGCTTTTACTGAGCTTTGTAAGTCAATAACCAAACAATTAAAAGCAGCAGAAGAAGTTGAAGAAATTGCTCAGTTAGCTTTGCAAGCATGGCGACGAGCACAAGCCTTGATACTCACAAATCAAATCAATAGTTTACCAACAGAGATTAGCCGCAAGTTAGCAGATTCTCTCAATAGCTGAAATTCCCTAGGAAGCACAGGACTACTGGACGGATTCACCGCAAGTAGTGTGTCCTCCGTAATGTGCTACCTTGCCTTGGCACGATATATCAAACCGGACGACAACCACATAACATTGCGTGCATCTTAACCACTGAACCAATCACAACAATTGCTGGCGCTTCAAACCCAGTTACCTCAACTTGCTCTACAATTGTTGATAGCTTACCAATCAATTCTTCTTGATCTGATCGCGTACCCCAACGTACCAGAGCAATAGGCGTTTCTGAACTCAACCCAGCTTCAGTTAACTGTTGGACAATGTGAGACAGATTGTGAATACCCATATATATTACTATCGTTTCTGAACCGTGGGCGATCGCATTCCAATTCACTGCGGGGCGATACTTACCTGCTGCCTCATGTCCAGTCACAAAAGTGACAGAGGAACTATATAACCGATGCGTCAAAGGTATACCGGCGTAAGCTGGAGCAGCAATTCCCGATGTCACACCAGGCACAACTTCCACAGGAATTCCAGCTTGTACCAATTCTTCCATCTCCTCACCGCCGCGACCAAATATAAACGGATCGCCCCCCTTGAGTCGCACAACAATGGCATTATCCTGCGCTTTCGCAATGAGCAAGTGCGTTGTTTCCTCCTGGATAATTGAATGACGCCCCCGCCGCTTACCAGCGTCAATCTTTTCAGCTTCAGAATTAATCATCGCCAAAATTGCCGGACTGACTAAGGCATCATAGATGACCACATCCGCACACTCTAACAACCCCTTCCCCTTGAGAGTCATCAACCCCGGATCCCCTGGTCCCGCGCCTACTAGGTAGACCTTACCCAAACACTTCTTCTCCTCTTCCTTCTCCTGACGGAGACGCTGCGCGTTCGCCCAAGGGGCGACGCCAAGGGCGAACGCGTCCTTCTCTTCTCTACGAGAGGCTGCGCCAACGAGACGGCTTCCGCCGAATGTGTCTTCGCGGTTCATTTTTCCAACAAATCCCAAATCAATTCTACTAATTCTGCATTTGCTCCCAAAGGCTCGGTAAGTTGAAAGTTCACCTGAGGAAACTGTAATTTTAACTCTTCTTGCCTTTGAGCAACAGCATCCGTCATTCCACCTGGAAATAGAAAGTATGGTATTGTCAGTAAATTCCTATAGCCAGCAGCCATCAATTCTTGCACCCGTACTTCTAGGCTTGGAGATAAGCCTAAGTATGCAGCTACTGCTCCTATCGTCGCTGCTATTGCTTCCACTGAAGCGTTAGCTTCAGGGCGACGACTACCATGAGCTAAAAGAATTTTTGCTTCTGCTTTTGTCGCAATCAATTGCTTCGCTAGCAAGCGCCCTAAAAGGGGATGACAGCCCAAGTATGGTTGTAGGAATATCTTAATATCCTGACTGAGAGCTTGCCTTGCCAGTGCGACTTCTGCGGGAATATCTTCCATCACATGAACTCCGCTCAGCAGGAATAGCGGTAGGATTTTGAGACTATGACATCCAGAATCTAAAGCAGTCTTACCAAATTTTATTATTTGCTCATGCAGGGGTTCGGGATTTAGTTCCAAGTACGCTGTATCGACCAAGGTTTCACATTTCGATTGAGAAATTATACCCCCAGTTGCAATAGCATGTAAATCGCTTTGTATTTTACGACATAACAACCCTGCCAGATGTTGCATAGCAATTTCCGGACGCGGATCGCAACTTCCGTGAGATACCAGCAGATATGCAGATACCATTGGCAAGGACTTCATTCAAATGTTTCATTAAATATAACGTATACTCTGAAGAAACACAGGGAACGCTTAACAGGGTAGAACAGAAGGAGGTGTTTCTTTCATTCGTAGCGGGTGGTGTGCCTAAGAGTGCCTCTGCTTTCAAGCATCTACTTTCATCCACTGTGACGGCGATCTCGCCATGACCGACTGAGTTGTAAATGCAATTCACATTCGTACTGATGGGCGATAACTTGACTTTCAAGACAGTCGCTACAAATTAAAATTTTCAGTCATTCGTGCTCCAACATCTGGTTTGCAGGGAATTCGCTTTCATCAGCAAGAAAAAATTGATATGAAAATTACCAAAAAAATGCGGAAACAAAGTTCATGAGTATGAATATTATCCATAGAATAATACCGAGCAACTAATGGCTGTTGATCTTCTAGATTCACACTGCCATAAGAGCGAAAATCACTTCCATGAATGAGTTAATTTTTTAGCAATCTAGATACGGTTGAAATATATGACAAATAGTTTTATAAATTGATTTGTATGAAAGAATTAACAAATCAAGCACAGCCTGCATCGCAGCCTAAAATACAACCATTCGCACAACCTGAATCACAACCTATAATGATGCAATCAGCCTCCAGTTCAGGTCTACCTACTCTACGGTTTGGTAACACAGGTAATTCTGTAAGAGCCCTACAGCGACTTTTAGTATCTAATGGCTACTTTGTTCAAATTGATGGAGTTTTTGGTGCGCTCACAGAGACTGCTGTAAGAGCTTTCCAAAGTTCGCACGGTTTAGTGGCGGACGGAGTCGTTGGTCCAAGAACTTGGAGCGCGTTGTCAAACTAGTCAAGAATCAGTTAGCATGCTATTGATTGTGAATTATGAAGCTGTAGATAACTCATAATTCAATCATAATTAACCCTTCATGATTTCTTTAAGGAAACTTTTGGATTTCATGAATGTTTTGTATTTCACGCATTTTATACATACCCTCAGAAAGAACAGGCACTGGTGAATCATATTTTGCTGGTTCTTTGAGAAGAATTTATGAGATTTTTTTATTTTTAAGTCCTGTCTATTCCGGAATAGCAGCAGTTTTTCCTGTCAAAGGAAACATGGGTGTTAGTAAAATGAAATACAATGACAGATATTGCCCTGCTGATGACGGGCGTGTTAACAACAGGACAACTATCTCCGACCATTGCGCCGGAACTTCTGCTAGTTCACAAAGACAATGACGACGATAAGTTAACACAAAGGCAGCAACCTCAGATAGTGTCAACTGCTCAAATTACACCACCTGAATTTATGCAGCCTGATACGGCTGCCCGAACTGCTACTGCAGTTATAAATATAGAAAATAAAAGTATACTGAATCCAACAGAAATAAATATTCTCTATGAAATCTCCTCTAATGTAACTAGAGCTAAGAATTTCCAGGTTGTAGAAAAGGACACAACAGAGAGTGTCATTACAAACACTCAGTGCTTTCATCTATGTGCAGAGCCAGAAATGCTTTTGTCTTTTGATACTATCCCAAAGTTGGTAGCAGAGTGGGGAAACACTGTTCAAAGTTTTCAAAAGAGTCCGCTCAAAGAAAGTAAGAAGATTATGCTTGCTTCTACTTATTTTATAGGGTTCCAAATAGCTTCCGATAGTTTACCTACAGGGGATCCTCACCAAAGAAAGCAGAGATCTACTGGTAAAGGTAGTTATCAGACGGTTCCTCAAATAAATGCTGACCAGTCTTTGCCAACTTTGCGTTTTGGTAGCTCGGGTGTTGCTGTAAGAGTTCTGCAACAGTTGTTATTATCTAATGGCTATACTATTCGAGTTGATGGAGTTTTTGGTGCCTTAACAGAGGCTGCTGTCAAAGCCTTCCAAAACAAACGGAATTTAGCAGTAGATGGCATAGTTGGTCAAAGAAGTTGGTATGAATTGACAAAACAATGACCAAGAAGGAACTCACCAACTCACCAATTCACCAAGAAATTCTGTACGAGTGAGTGATGAGTAAAAGGTTACAGAGCAAGCGAATTCAAACGCGAGAGATATTCTGTATTCTGCGTTATTCTTAATAATTTCTAATTCGTAATTGAGTTAAGAATTACGAACTACAAATTATCAATCACGACTTAACGATACTTATGCTGCTCCAATAGCTGTTGTGCTCTTGGCTTGTAAATCAAATAGAAAAAAGCCTCAATATAGCGCAGCAAATCTTCCCGATTCTCTTTTGAGATAAAGTTCCAGAAGCCATAAATCCGTGCTAGAGATAGTAGTTTGGAAGTGTGAATTTTCCATGTATAGGTGCTATAAACCCGATCTACACCTCGTTTAGAAATTTCATTCCAATAGTTGGGATTTTGTCCGCACTTGTGAACAAAGTCAAGAATTTTTTCGGCTGTTTCTTCTAAATTGGTTGGGTTGATGTAAAAGCCATTGACCTTATCTTGAATGATTTCTAAAGGACCACCAAATTGCGTAGCAAAAGTTGGTAATCCCGAAATCATCGCTTCTAAAATTGTCAAACCAAATGCTTCAAACAAAGCAGGTTGCACAAAGATTCCCTGGCGCTCAGCAATGACCCGATAAACTTCGCCAGAGTCAGACTTGGTTAAACGCACACCCAACCAGCGAATTTTACCGTGGAGATTGTACTCCTCTATAGTTCGGTAAAGTTTGACAATCTCATCGCGTTCTTCGTTGTCGCCTGATTCTTCTACACGCAACTTACCTGCTACCAAAATGAGGTTGCATCGGTCTTGCAATTCTTGACTCCGACCAAAGCATTCGGCTAAACCAGTGAGGTTCTTAATGCGGTCAAGACGCGCCATTGAAAAAAGTGGTCGCTTGCTTGGATCATCAAGGATACCAAAAACTTGGGAGTCATCTTCCAGAGTGAAGAGCATTTCTTCTATTCTGGCGCGATCGCTCTCAACTCTGTCTTCAGTACGCGTATAGGGGAAATAAGTATTCTCGTTCACTCCAGGGGGTACCACGTTAAACTTGGGGCTAAACAGTTCAATCCCATTGACGACGTGATACAGTTCCGGCATGGTAAAGCATTTGAGTGACTCGTACTGTCCTACACTATCCGGCGTGCCCACAATTTCTTGGTAGGTGCTGCTGATGATAAAGTTGGCAGCATTCATCGCCAATAAGTCAGCAGTGAATTGTAACGAAAAATGATATTTCTCCTCCAAATCTTGCCAATAGAGGTTACTGAACAAGTATTTGGACTTTTCTATCGCATGGGCAATGTTACACTGCGTTACACCCAGTTTGCGTGCTAGCAAAAACGCTACCAAATTCCCATCAGTATAGTTACCAACAATTAAATCTGGTCTACCATGAAACTCTGCCAGCAGTTCTTTTTCAGCATCGATCGCAAAGGTTTCCAGATAGGGCCAAAATTCAAACCGCGAAATCCAGTTTTGTGTCATGTTGGGATTAAATTCCCGCAAAGGCACTCGCAAAATCCAGGCATTCTCAGTATCGTAGACTTTTTCTAGGCGCTGGTTACAAAGGGTACCATCACTATTGGGGATGAGGCGGGTGAGAATAATGACCTTCGGCTGGACATTCAATCCTTCTAGACCAGCCAGCATAGCATCTTCTTGCAGTTGCTTTTCCAGATTTTTCGCTTGGTCGAGGACGTAAACCACTTGACCCCCAGTATCGGGACGCCCCAAAACTCCCTCTTGTCCAAACCAACCGTGAGCAGAAACCAAGACGATTCTAAAAATCATCGGGATGCGAGAGATGAAGGCTTCCAACGTCTGAGGATCAGGAGAGTCAATCAATTCATCCAGAATACTCAAAGTTTCCTGAACTCGCTGAGCAGTGTGTCCCCAACCTGGTTCAAAGCCCATCACTTGTAAGTCAAATCGGAATTCTTCATAGGGTTGCTCACTGGGACGAGAACTCACGAAAGTGATGGCTTTTTTGACTTGATCAGAGAGTTGCTGCTGCGACTGAATACGTTGATTGATCAACAACTGAACACCGTTATACTGGTGTAAGCGCAAGAAGTTAAACAAGGTTTCTAGCCATTGCTTGGGGTCAGCAAACAGCTTACTGGATAGATAACGGTTGAGAAACTGCACTCCCTTGCCAATATTTTTTGGGTCACGAATGACAGGGGTGTAGTCATAAAATGGACCAAAATCCAATTCCAAGAGGTCGCCTTCGCTAGGGTTATATCGGTTCACCAAGCGATCGCGCAAATCCAAGAGTTCCTGAACCGTCATCGGCTCTATACTCAAGTCAGCTGTCAGTCGGTAAACTTCTTGACTAGCAATCTTTGGTCGTATAATAAAGCAGAGGCTTGATTCCTCTTGAATAATTTCTTGAGTGTAGTAGATGAGTTTTCCTAAGTGAGAAGCAGCGTAAAACTGCTCAGGCTTTTCGTACTTAGAGCAATATTCACCATATAAGTTGAGTATTTCGTTCCGCAGCAAGTACTTTTTTTCTAGCTGACGTAACTCACTTATCAAGGAACGTAAATCACTTTTTTCTTCACTATCCAGGACAGCTTGAAGTAATTCAGACATGGCAACTCATGAGATAATTGTAAACTTTGGATTCAGCGCTTGACTGAGCAATAGCTAATAGCCAACTGCCCATCGCTAATAGTAAAAACAACTACTAGCAATTAGCAATTAGCAATTATTACTATCCTTAAAACCTCACATTCCACACCCTCAACTGTTGCCATCGGTTTTTACTGTTTTTTAGAAGGCGAAAAAGCTATCTAATATACTCAGTCTCCTTCAATTAACTGAGTAAAAAGAAGTAAAAAGCATAATTAATTGCTGAAAAATTATAAAAATCCCAGTAATTATGCTACGTGACAGTCTTAGGTACGGAATATGGGTTAAACCCCTCTACCCTTTTACGCTTATCTTATCTATAAGTATTTTGCACTCTCACTAAAGACGTACTCTTTTTTATTTTTACTCTTTTTTTATTTTTGTTGAGAATAAGATTGCAAACATCAAGTTATTATAAAGTCCTTGTTAGTATAGATACCTAAAGAGCTTCTCAGAAAACCGCTCTCATTCAAAGAATAGACTCTTACGGCTACTGTTAAAGTCAAAGGAAGGAGAGTAGGAAAGAGAGAAGGAGGAATATTTTCCCACACTCCTGTTCTTCCCCATAAACAGAATTTAGGGGGTAGCAATCAGACGTCCTTTTATCTCATTCAGTTTTATTGTGTAATTACTGAAACAAAAATTTATTTTTTTATTTTTTAGTTAGCTACGAAGATAAACTTAATTGAATTAAAATAAAGTATTTTATTATAACAGGAAAAATATTTCTTCAAATATTTATAATTTCAGTATAGTCTATTAAAACAAGGTCGATTCATATGACTGGACATTCACAACATGCAACAGTACAAGACCACAGTGTAGGCAACATCATTATTGTCTCTTTCTTTGCCTTATGTGGGTTAACTTTCATTTTTCTACTTGGCATTTTCTAGTAGTAGATGATTTTTAATATGAAACTCGTTCGCGCAGCGTGTCGCAGACAAGCCCCCACCATACCACTTACGGTTGGTGGTGGGTACTTCACAATCCTTGCTTATTCAATCCCCCAACTCAAGTTTGGGGGATTTCGCTATAAAGACTCTGGAGCGCGAATTCAACGTAGGATAGGCGCTGCCCACCCTACAATAATTTGAGGTTTTCAGCGATTTGCCAATAAAATCAGATAACTGAACTAACAGCCAGCTTGACACTGTGATTTTTATTTTTATGGCTACAGGGCGAACGATGGGAGTTGAACCCACCAATGGAGGAACCACAATCCTCTGCCTTAACCGCTTGGCTACGCTCGCCATTGCATTTCGCATTATAACATCATTTGCTCAATAGATCCAGTGCTTTTGTAAAAGGAACGGACTCAGTTAATCTGGAGTCTAATATCTACGGTAATAGCAGTTGAGACAAATGAAAGCTTTTACTATAATGACATGCTTGGGAGTAGTAGGAGTAGCAGTCTTGGGTGTGGCAATGGCAAACACAAATCCCAGTCAGACTAAATACGAAGAGTATGCAGTACAAAGGCTGACCGAGTACTTGAAAAGCAATGTTTGCAAAAAAAGTCCAAATTTATTAGACAATTTAATACAGTTAAATTGCGATAAACTACTAGAGGCAGCAAATCCACATATGCGGCAAGTTATCTCCATTAGTACTGAAAAACAAGATTTCATCATTTTCAGTATTTACCGTACAGATTTAAAACTTAATAATTGGGTACCATCTTATAAATTTGAAACAGTAGGAGCGTTTGACAATTTCTACACATACAACGCCCAACAGCAATAGCTTGCCCAGATAATAACAACTTTGGATAGAGCGACTTAGATAGCAAGTCTTTCCCAGGATGCAGGTTCCAGCAAGCTGCTACCCTTAACATCTTTTAGTGAGAGGAGAAAATTTCCAGCTTTCAAGAGTCTGATTCACGAAACTTACTCTTAAAGAATTGGAACAAATTAGTGAAAAAAGGGAGTAGACTTGTGTTTTTTCACAAGAAAGAAACAATTCAACCTGTTAACATTGCTGAGCCAAATCCACGTTTTGCTCAACTGCTTCTAGAGCAGTTTGGTGGTGCAACAGGTGAATTAACAGCAGCTTTGCAATACTGGACACAGTCCTTCCACTGCGAAAATCCTGGAATTCGGGATATGTTGCAAGATATTGCTCTGGAAGAGTTTAGCCATTTGGAGATGGTTGGTAGACTCATTGAAGGTCATACCAAAAATGTTGACCAAACCGAAGCTTACAAAAGTACCTTGTTTGCTGTGCGGGGTGTGGGACCGCATTTACTAGATAGTCAAGGTCAAGCTTGGTCAGCAGCCTATATCAATGAAGGTGGAGATGTTGTGCGCGATTTGCGTGCTGATATTGCTGCTGAAGCTGGCGCACGTCAAACTTATGAAGAATTGGTTAAGCTAGCTCCTGATGATGAAACCAAACAGGTACTTGTCCATCTTCTGACGCGGGAAGTTTCCCATACTCAAATGTTCATGAAGGCGTTGGATTCTTTGGGTAAGTTAACTGAGCCATTCTTCGGTAATATTCAACCTGATAGCACTGTGGATATTTACTACAACTTGTCTACTAACGGTAAGGACGAACGCGGTCCTTGGAACTCTGAACCAACTTTCCGTTATATTGCTGATCCGTTGCACCAAAAGTAAATTGAGAAACAAGCCGTCATCTGGCAAGATTCTTTATTGATCGCTACAACAGCCAGGAACTTTAAGTTTCTGGCTAATAGCCATTAAAGCATCTTAACAAGCTAGTAGAGTGTGTCAATTTTGTTTTGAGAGACTTCACCAAACCCGGTTTCTTGAAGAAACCGGGTTTGGTGAAAAGTGTACTATCCATTAAATCAAAGTTGACAGAGACCACTACGTTGGATTCGTCAACAGTTCCGAACCATACAATAAAGGCACTGTGATGCTAAATCTGCCTGTAGAATTTGCGACAGTGAGGGCATTTTGGCGAAGGTATTGCAAATGAGAACCGCTATACTCCCGCAAGGAGTTCTGGAAAATGGTGAGCATTTGGTGAGTGCATTGACTGAATTCCTAAATCAGCCCGATTCACAAGGTCTGCATAGGTTGGAATGACGTGACCTACTCTATCTAGAACAGAGTGATTGAAGTTGAACCCATTCAGGTTAAATGCCATTGTGCTCACACCAACAGCTGTAAACCAAATGCCTATCGTCGGTAGCAGCATCAACCAAAGATGAACAGAACGTTTGGTGCGAAGCGCCAGACTGGGAATAGTCAAACGTCCGAAAAAGCTAGTATGTCCAGCAAAAAGGTTGTAGGTTTCTGCCTCTTGCCCAAATCTATAACCTGCGTTAGCAGATTCAATTTCGCTAGTCTCACGTACCAAACTTGATGTCACCAGAGAACCGTGCAATGCACTAAGTACAGAACCACCAAACACACCTGCAACACCCAGCATGTGAAATGGATGCATTAGGATGTTGTGTTCTGCTTGGAAAGCGAACATAAAGTGGAATGTACCACTGATGCCCAGAGGCATTCCCTCAGAAAAGCTGCCTTGACCTATAGGATATACGAGAAAGACGGCAGTGGCAGCAGCAGCTGGAGCAGAAAAAGCAACAGGAATCCAGGGACGCATTCCCAGTCGGTAACTCAGTTCCCACATCCGCCCTAGATAGCACCAAACGCTTATTAGGAAATGCAGTACGATCAGTTGGTAAGGACCGCCATTATAAAGCCATTCATCAATATTTCCCGCTTCCCACACCGGATAAAAATGTAGTCCGACTGCAGCAGAGGTCGGCACTACAGCAGCAGTGACGATATTGTTACCGCTCAGGATTGAGCCGGCGATCGGTTCTCGAATACCGTCCATATCGACTGACGGCGCAACGATGAAGGCAAGGATAAAACAGATCATAGCGACCAGGAGAGTAGGAATCATCAGCACTCCAAACCAACCCACATAAATGCGATTGTCGGTGCTGGTAATCCAGTTGCAAAAGCGCTCCCAGTATTTAAAAATCTGAAGTTCTTGAATCTGTTGAGTGAAGTCGTTCATCAGTAAGATTTCTCTATTTTTCAGAATCTTTTCATATTATTCTCATTTTTTTATCATTTTTATCTCATATTGTTACATTTGTTCATTAGCCTTTGGCGGCTCCCTTTGGGAGCATCGCTCTCATGCGACAACTGCGCCAAAGAGATTGCGTTGGATCAAACATCAATCCGCGAAATGATTGAAGAAGGGCGAAGATTTTAATGCAGTTTGTTTTAGCTGAAGCAGCAGAAGCCCCGCACTCTACGCGCTTCGGGTGAGTGACGGGATGAATGCGAGTGAGTTGAGGAGTGCAGGTTGACCAATGCGAAACGCAGTGAGCAAGAGAAACCTGCAACGACGAAACGAACAAATCTCTTGACGCATTGTCCCCTTCTCCTCCGGAGACGCTAACGCGAACAAAAACAGCCAGAGAAAGTGTTTTTGTTGATCTGTCGGCGGAGTCGTCGCATTGTCCCCGCCAGAGTCAGCCATGCCGAGGGACTAAGCGACAAAAAACTGGCAGCCTTTGTTTTGTTGATCTGTCGGTGTATACGGGTACTCGTTCTATTAAGGCTGCCAGTTTTTCTAGCAGGATGCGACACCTTGTTTGATTGATCTGTCGGCGTAGTTGTCGCATTGTCCCCTAGAAAATGGAGCAGGCTTTGTTTTGGTTGATTCGTCGTCGTAGTAGGGTACTCGTTGTAGTAAGCGAGAAGTTTGAGCGGAGGTTTCCTCCGATCAAAGCTTCGGTGCTGCTCCATTTTCTTCTCCTGTCGGAGAGGCTACGCCAACGTGTAAGACCCCCGTGAATACTCGTAGTAATGCGCTCGTGCTGATTCTGGTACGTGTAAGACCCCCGTGGGTACTCGTAGTCGTGCGCTCGTGTTGTTTTTGATACGTGTAAGACCCCGTGACAACGAAGCGAGTTTTCTGGAATTAGGAAATTTCTGCCAGTGCTTGTTATCATGGTTATAGAAGCGTGATAAAGGTCGAATCATGTTGAAGGCAGTTAAGGTCAGAATTTATCCAACTAATGAGCAGCAAATCCATCTAGCACAGGCTTTTGGGTGTGTGCGCTGGGTGTGGAATCAGTCTTTACAAGTCATGTCATCGACTTACAAAGAGACGGGTAAAGGCGTGTCTGCCCTCAGCATGAAGAAGCAAATCCCGGTCTGGAAGGTTGAGCATGAATGGCTCAAAGAGTGCTATTCCCAATGCTTGCAGCAATCTGTACTGAATCTGTCTCAGGCGTTTATCAACTTCTTTGATGGTCGCGCTCAATATCCTACATTCAAAAATCGGCATGGTCGGCAGTCTATTCAATATCCTCAGAACGTCAAAATTCTGACTGATTCTGCAATCAAATTCCCTGGCAATCTGGGAACCGTGAAAGCAAAGATTCATCAGGATTGTGTTGGGAAACTGAAGACTGTAACCGTGTCGAGAATGCTTGATGGTCGCTACTATGCGTCGCTACTCATAGATGACGAGATTGATAAACCTGAATCTAGTGTTGAGGGTAAAGCTATTGGTGTTGATTTGGGATTGATTGACTTTGCTGTGACTTCTGATGGCTCCAAGTTCAATAACCCGAAGCATCTCAAAAAGCACTCTGGCAACCTGAAACGGAAGCAGCGTAAGCTATCCCGCAAAAAAAATAAGACTACAAACAAACGGCGCAAAGCGAAAATGGCACTCGCAAAAGTGCATAGCAAGATTTCACGAGTAAGAGTTGACTTCCTACACAAACTATCCCGCAAGATAGTGAACGAGAACCAAGTGATTGTGTTGGAAGATCTAGCAGTAAAAAACATGGTCAAAAATCACAACCTAGCCAAGTCAATCTCTGATGCAGGCTGGGGGATGTTTCAAACCATGCTGAAGTACAAGGCGGAGCAAGACGGTAAAATCTATCTCGAAATTGGACGATTTTTCCCGTCCTCGCATCTGTGTAATGTCACACTGCTACCAATCCCAAAAATGGATCTTTCAGTACGCGCTTTTCTCTGTCCTCACTGCCAGAAACCTCACGACAGAGACGTAAACGCGGCAATAAATATCAGAGATGAAGGCTTGCGGATATTGGCGTTGGGAACCAGCGCTACTGCCCTTGGAGGCAATGTAAGACCAAAACCGTTTGGGCGTAAGTCTACAACGGTCGAGGCTGTTGCTGATGAATTGGGAAGCCAGCACCGTACCGCCTAAGCGGTCGGTGTCTGGTAGTTCACATTGTTCGGTGGCGATAAACTGTATGCGATCGCGCACAGCAATCACCCTCAAGCGATACTCCCAAAGGGAGCCGTCAAAGACGAACGCGCTCCTGGGGTTTGAGATTAAGCTACTCTATTAGTAGGAACAAATTTTACTACTAATTGATAGGAATATGAATGTCGAAAAACTATCCATTTCCTTGCCACCGTCTTTAGTTGAGTTTATCGAAAATTACAAACTGAATAAAGGATGTAAGTCTCGTTCTCAAGTGATTGAAGAAGCATTAGAATTGCTGCGAAACCGAGAACTAGAGGAAGCTTACCGACAAGCATCTGCTGAAGTTGACAGCGATTGGGATGTGACAGTAGCAGACGGTTTGACAGATGAAACGTGGTGATATTTATTACGCAGACCTTAATCCTGCGGTGGGTTCAGAAATGGATAAACGCCGTCCAGTGCTAATAGTAAGTAATGATGCAAATAATCGTGCTGCTACCACGGTGACGATTTTACCAATCACTTCCAATGTTACCCGTGTTTATCCGTTTGAGGTTTTGCTCAATCCAGAGAATAGTAGTCTAACAAAACCTTCTAAAGTACAGGCACAGCAAGTGCGAACAATTTCCAAGCAGCGAATTATTGGCGAAGTAGTAGGTAGTTTAAATGAAGAGATGATGGTATTAATTGATAGTGCGTTGAAATTGCATTTGAGATTGGGTTGAGTTTGAAGAATACACCAACTCAGAGTTAAGCGATCGCGTCCCTTGCGCGTGTCCGTTGGCGCAGGGCAATTCCCAATTTCCATTTGTATCAAAATTAAAGTGAAACAGTATTACGTCGAAATAGTAAAAACCTTCAAATGCTTATAGTTCGGCTTGTGTTCATCCACTACAACCTGTCTAATTTAAACTCACGAGCTATTAGGATAATGCCTGCGACAATGAGTAGCACTCCTATGGCGTGATGAAGAATTTCCGTGCTATTGTCACCAATCAGCTTTCTAAAGAACTTTCGACTAGCGTTATTCCAGTAAGCACTGGGCTTGTAGTAGGTCAATACAATGGTAAGGAATCCAGAAAAAATGCAAGCGGAACCACTGATGAGACGCATTTGAGAAATACCTAAATTCTGAAGAAAAGCACCGAGGCACTGGCAGGTATCAATTTATGAAAACTGACCCACCCTGATGATAAAAAGGAGTGGAGAAGTTGATTGGGCACATCCGCCCATCCACAGCCCGATGAGAACAACAGCTGTTGATAGCTAGCGATGCTGGATTGCTTTGCGAGTCTTTGCTTGCATCAAGTGTTACTTAATTTCATAATTTTTTATTATTTGCAGAGTACAATGTCCTCATATTTGTTTCATAGTTCTGGTTATACTTTTTTATATTTATTTAATATCTAAAGAACAGACGTCCCATCTGAAAACAGATAAGATTGGTGCCAAATCAGCATAAACTTTTTGGTGGTAAAGCTAACAAGAGAGGTTGCTGTGGCTAAATTCCTGTTCGTAACTGATTTAGACAATACCTTCGTAGGTAACGACAACGCACTCTTTGAACTGAGCGATCGCTTGCAGCAAACACGCCAAGAACACGGTACCAAGATTGTTTATGCGACAGGGCGATCGCCTATTCTTTACCAAAAACTCAAAGATGAGAAAAATCTTTTAGAACCCGATGCCCTGATTCTAGCTGTGGGAACAGAAATTTATCTTGACGGTAGTGACGCTCCTGATTCAGAATGGTCAGGAAAACTTTCTTCTGGTTGGAACCGTGAGGTTGTGGTATCAACGACGACTCGTTTTCCTGAGTTAGTTCCGCAACCTGACTCAGAACAGCGTCCCTATAAGTCGAGTTTTTTCCTTCAAGAGGAGGCAGCAGCAAGGGTTTTACCACAACTGGAGTTAGAGTTGCAAGAATCTAGTTTAGATGTAAAGTTAATCTACAGTAGCGGTATAGACCTTGACATTATACCTCGTCGAAGCGATAAAGGACAGGCAGTACAGTTTCTCCGCCAAAAGTGGAAATTTGTAGCAGAGCAAACGGTTGTTTGTGGCGATTCTGGTAATGATATTGCTTTATTCGCTGTTGAGGCAGGAAGAGGAATTATTGTTGGCAATGCTCGTCCGGAGCTACTTCAATGGCATAATGAACATCCTGCTCGTTCCCGTTACCTGGCAACAAATTTTTGTGCTGGTGGAATACTGGAAGGTTTAAAACATTTTGGTTTCTTAAAATGATTAGCTATCTTAAAGGAATCGTTGCTGGTATTCAAAACAATAGTGGTCATCGCTATACTCTGACTTTGGAGGTGAATAGTATAGGGTATGATTTGCAAATCCCTGCACGACTGGCACAGCAGTTGCCAGACTCTGGAAACGAAGTGCAAATTTTTACCCATTACCAAGTTCGAGAAGAAGTGCCATTGCTTTATGGCTTTGGTTCACCAGGGGAACGAGACGTGTTTCGCCTTTTGTTAGGTGTCAGTGGTGTTGGCGCAGCTTTAGCGATCGCGCTATTGGACACTTTGGAACTACCAGAATTAGTGCAGACGATTATCACAGGCAACATTCAATTACTCATTCAAGCTCCTGGTGTTGGTAAAAAAATCGCAGAACGCCTCTGTTTGGAATTGAAGAGCAAGTTAGTAGAATGGCGTAAGACAGCAGGCTTCTTCGTCGCTACAGGCGGTCCAGCACCAGGTATTCTTGAAGAAGTCCAAATGACCCTCCTGGCATTGGGTTACACTGCTAATGAGGTGAGTCATGCGTTGCATGTGGTGAGTGAAGATATTGGACTTCCTAAAGATGCTTATGTGGAGGAGTGGATAAAACAGGCGATCGCTCATCTCAGCACTGAATATAGTCATTGACACTCCTCGACCTAAAGGTACGAGGATTCTTGCTTCAAAGGGATTCCAATGAATTTACCCTCGGCAAGCATCTTGACCGTATGCCCTACGGCTGCAAGTCCGCGTATTGCGACTACCTGAGCGGCTGCAATATCTCTATCAGTCGTGTAACCGCAATTTGAACAAATATGAGTACGTTCTGAAAGTTCTTTCTTTCCTGTCTGGGTCCCACAGTTGGGGCAAATCTGACTTGTCTTGCGACTATCTACCTTTTGGAAATAGACATCACGTTTAAAACAAGTTTGCTCAAGAATGTTAAAAAACTGTCCAAAGCCCGCGTCTAAACAATGCTTGCCTAGCATTCCACGAGATAACCCAACAAGGTTCAAATCTTCGACAAACACCATTCCAGCATTGTTGCAAACTTGATGAGACAGTTTCCTGTGAAAATCTTTACGACTCAGGGCAACGTACTCATGTAGCTTTGCAACTTTTTTCTGTGCCTTGTGCCAATTGTTCGAGCCAATACGTTTTCTAGAAACACGCTGTTGCAGCAATTTAAGCTTGCGTTCGGCATCTACAAAAAACCTCGGACGTTTGACCAAAAGACCATTAGAAGTTGCGATAAAACTTGTTAATCCTACGTCTATTCCTATTGCTTCACCACGTGGCGCTGGTTGTTTTACGGACACATTCCATTGAACGGTTAGCATCACGTACCATCCAGAAACGCGCTTGACCACACGCGCTTGCTTAATTGTTCCACCATCAGGGATATCCCGCGATTGCCGCAACTTAACTGCACCAATAACAGGCAATTTGATAAACCCATTACTTAATGGGTTTTGTCCTAACTGGGAAAAAGAGAAAGACCGCATTCGTCCCGCTTTTTTAAAGCGTGGAAACCCATGATTTTGCTCCCACATATTTACAAAAGCTTTCTCAAGTCGTCTTAACGTTTGCTGCAAAGATTGAGCGTTGACACGTTTTAAATACTCGTTCTCTTTGCGTGCAACAGTAAGAGATTTACACTGACTTGCAAAAGTTGGGCGTGGTGCATCAGCAGGAATAATATAGCAACTATGGAGGCTACAAGCGTTAACCTGACAGCTACGAGATTTGTACCAATCTTTGCGTTCAACTAAAGCATGGTTGTAAACCCGTCTATGAGTTTCTAACCATTCTTCAAACGTTGCTATTTGGTTTTGAGTTGGTTTTAACTTAAATTCGTAAGTTAGATTAAACACTTGCATCACCTCCTGATTACATTATACATAGATTCTAATAATCGCCAGGAGACTTTTTAGAATAAAGTCGCCCTTTTAGGGCGAGGCTCTAACCCCAAAATTTCTGGTAGCCATAGATAGGGCACGCTCAGTAACAAAGACGTTTAAACTGAGCGATTCGCCTCACCACTTCTGCCAATTCCGGGCATTCGGATAGCTGGCACTGCTCCCAAAGTGTCAATTGACCAGGTGAGCATTTGTGCTTAACCTTATTCCGGTTTGAAGATTTCTTTTTTGGCGAGTCATTTTATAGCAGTTATGAATTGGGTACTTAGCGTTTAAGCTTTGATTTCACGTTGGTTTGACCTCACCCCTCAGTCTCCTCTCCTTGCTTTAGCACGTTTCAAGTGTCATCTCCCGGTTCGCCCATTTTTTTGCTTGAATGGATGCTTGGGTATGTTTGCATCGCTAAAAAATAATAGAGTTATAATCAGGCGATATTCTGTAGGAGTGTCTGTCGCCATTGCATAGCGTGACAAAAGAAACTCGCACATATAACCATGAATGTACAACTTGTTAACTCCCTCGTGGAAGTGGTACTAAACCTCTCCCCCGAAGAGCAAAAACTCTTTCAAGAAAAGCTTAGTAACAAGCATTTAACGTTACGAACCAGTAAACCTCAAACACCAGAAGAGAGATTATTACTTTGGCACGAATGGATAGATACAGCTCCAAAAAGCTATGCTAACCTCTCTGATGAAGCTCTGCGGCGAGAAAATATCTACAATGATGAGGTTTTTGCCCAAGGTGTCAATCCTTAATGCAACCTGTGGTAACCGCGTTTCAGGTCCAATCCTCCAGCACAAAATTGGGAATTTGAGAAAAATCCTTTTGGTTACGAGTAACCATCACCGCATTTGTTGAAAGAGCGATTGCAGCTATTCGCAAATCTTTCTGTAGTCTTTTTTTATTTAATTGCTGGTTTTCTTTAAGTAAACCCTCGTAGCAAGTGTAGGCAGCAATATCAAAGTTAAGTATTTTCACTCCTTTAAAATATTCTTGAGTCGTCCACAGTTTAGTATAAAGGTTTACTAAGTTCGCAGATTCAGCCCGGTCATTAATTTTGACTACCCACCCGTTAAAAACTTCTTGAACTGTGATAATGGTGATAGCCAGATTGGGATAAACTTGAGCAACTTTAGATATAACAGCTTGCTTCCCTTGAAGTAAAAGCGAAACATGGTCTGTGTCGAGTATATAAAGACTCATCTTGCATTTCTCAATCTGGATCGAACCCTTAGCCTTTTAATCTTCATCTATTGCGTTACGTTCTGCTCTTAGATTATCAGCAATTTCAGCAAAATCTGCATCGTCTTGAAACACACCCGCAAATTTCATCCAAGGATTTTCTGCTTCGCTTTTGGCAAATTGAATTTCTACTGGAATAATTTCTATCTTCTCAAGACGAGTTGACAAAAGTTTTTTCAATTCTTGTACAGCTTGTTCTTGAGTAAGTGCTTCAACCTGAGTGTTGGGAAATTCCAGGACAGAAGCTATTACATTTCCTTCATTATTACGTTCCAGTAGGATATGTAACTTCAAGTATTCAGACTGAGGTTGCGTTACGGAGGAGAAATTGATAACCATATTTTTATTATTACCAAGCCTTTTCCCATAATGTATTCTTCTGCATCTAGCCCAGACGATTTACAATTGTCTGGTACAAAATATATTCTATGACACCTATATAGAAGAATTGAAAAAAGAGGGCTTGTTATGACAGGGCATAAACCATTTTCAGGACTTACCAAAGATTTTTCGTCGGAACGAAAAGCAAGAATGACCTCCTTAACCAATCAGCTACGTGAAGAAATGACCCTTCCAGAACTGCGTTAAGTCCTGAACTCTTAAGATGCACATTTTTAAATCCTTATGCAACAAGACTTTCAGTATGCGCACAGATCCCTACGCTTGGATAGAAGAATCTCTAGCGACGATTCACCGTGCTGACTGGTATCGCTCAGTACAAACAATCCACGGTCTTCCAGGAGCAACGGTCTTTTTGGAAGGACGAGAGGTTATCAATTTTGCCAGTAATGACTATCTGGGATTAGCTGGGGATCAGCGGCTGATTGCAGCAGCAACGATCGCTATCCAAGAATTGGGTACGGGTAGCACTGGTTCAAGATTGCTTAGTGGACATAGAGAAATACACAGAGATTTGGAAAGAGCGATTGAGCTTTTTTGATTAAGCTAAGTTTGTTGGGAATAAAACGACATCTTCGTAAAGCTCCGCGATCATTCCTTCAAAGCGAATACTATGTAATCGAAATGATTTATCTTCTGCTGTGTAAGATTGTAAAACCCACAACCCTTCATCATTACGACGGAAACACTCGACTCGCTGACGTTTGGTGTTAATTAAAACATACTCTTTGAGAGTTTCTAAAGTTTGGTAATCGGCGAATTTGTCTCCCCGATCAAAGGCTTCAGTAGAGTTAGATAAAACCTCTACAACTAAACAGGGGAATCTCTTATACGCAGGAGTTTCCTGATCTCGTTCGTCGCAAGTCACCATCACATCGGGATAGTAATATCGATTTAAAGATTCGATACGTGCTTTCATGTCGGCGATATAAACACGACAACCTGAACCGCGTACATGATTACGGAGAAGTACAGCAAGGTTGAGAGCAATGGTAACATGAGGGTCAAGCGCTCCAGCCATTGCGTAGATGTAGCCATCAATATATTCATGTTTGATGTCGCTGTGTTCCTCCATTTCGAGGTATTCGTCAGAGGTGAGGTAGATTTCAGGTGAAGTAACCATATTTAAGACTTTAAGGGTGAACTACCCAACCTTAGCTTCGCTTGTTCGGCTTTGCCGTTCCCGAAGGGTAGGTTGGGCTTCTGTACTCAAAGGCGAGTGCCTCAAACGAGACTTTCGCCCCATTTTTGGTCTTACCTCCCCTCCTACAGCAGAGACGGCTGAACCTTCCGCCCTTACGGGTGTCTCCTCCGGAGAGGCTGCGCCAACGCCAGTTGCTCTACTTGGGGAGACCCCGGCAACGCACTGGCTCTTAGGCAGTAGTGCATTGAGTGCTACTTGCGCAAGTCCTTTACCTGTTTGCTTGTAAACTTCAATACTCTTGTTTAGCGCATAGTTCCACCACCAACGGGCAGAACCAAATGTCTGAGCTAATTGTGTTTGCTGTTGTTTGGATGGGTATAAACGAACCTGTAAGGTTTTGTGTAGCACTCAAATCACCTCCTTGATTTCTCTATCTTACTAGGGTGGAGATGGACAGTGGACAACAAGGAAAAAACTAATATAAAGAGTAGAAATTTAACTTTCTCCATTTCTCCAACATGTTCACAAACCCCTACGCTTGGATAGAAGAATCCCTAACTACAATTCACCGTGCTGACTGGTATCGCTCAGTACAAACAATCCACGGTCTTCCAGGAGCGACGGTACTTTTGGAAGGACGAGAGGTGATCAATTTTGCCAGTAATGACTACTTGGGATTGGCAGGAGATGAGCGGCTGATTGCAGCAGCAAAGATGGCTATCCAAGAATTGGGTACAGGTAGCACTGGTTCGAGGTTACTCAGCGGACATAGGGAATTACACAGAGATTTAGAAAGGGCGATCGCATCACTCAAACAAACAGAAGATGCTGTTGTTTTTAGTTCCGGCTATCTAGCAAATCTAGGGACAATCACTGCCCTTGTAGGCAAGCGTGATTTTATTTTATCTGACCTGTACAATCATTCTAGTCTGAAAAATGGGGCAATCCTGAGTGGTGCAACCACTATTGAATATCCTCATTGTGACATTGAAGCATTAAGAATCAAACTCAGTCAACAAAGGCAAAACTATCGACGTTGCCTAATCATCACTGATAGCGTCTTCAGTATGGATGGTGATTTGTGTCCTTTGCCAGCACTGTTGGAGATAGCAGAAGAATTTAGCTGTATGCTGCTCATTGATGAAGCGCACGCTACTGGAGTACTAGGGAACACTGGCGCTGGATGCGTAGAACATTTCGGATGTACAGGAAGGCAGTTAATTCAAATTGGTACATTGAGTAAAGCTTTGGGTAGTCTGGGCGGGTATGTCGCTGGAAGTAAAACCTTAATAGACTTTTTGCGGAATCGCGCACCAACATGGATTTATACTACAGCGCTTTCCGGTGCTGATACAGCAGCGGCACTAACAGCTATAAAAATAGTACAGCAAGAACCACAACGCCGCGCCAAATTATGGCAGAATATAGCACAACTCAAGCAGGTCATGCAACAGCAACTACCCAAGCTAAAATTGCTACCCTCTGAATCACCCATCCTCTGCTTTCAATTACCAAGTGCAGCAGATGCGCTCACAGTAGGACAGCAGCTAAAACATGCTGGCATTTTTGCCCCTGCTATTCGTCCCCCCACCGTATCTACAAGTCGGATACGAATTTCTCTTATGGCAACTCATGAACCAACTCACATTAAGAAATTGGTAGAAGCTTTGAGTAGTATCTCAACTCAGTCCAATTAACCTTTGATTGCCTGAACTAAGAATAGCAAAATTGTAATTACTCCAATAACCAGAGACAATTTTAGCCAGTGTTTCATGAAGTTTACATTGAATATTTTTCCCATAGCTAGCATGAGTTTCTTCAATCAAACCTTGTGCTTAGCATCCCTATGGTTAAGGACTTTCACCACTGTGCGGAGATGTACATTAATAATGCAGAGATGCACATTAATCTTGTGACTCAGGTCACTGCATGACAGATCTAATTATTGATAAAAATATTCTAGCTTATACTTTTTAGTATAAACAACTACATAAGTACTAACGTTTTGATAACTAATTAATAAACTTTTATGTAAATATTAGAACAGTAATAAAGTTAGTAGTATTCTTTTCAAGAAGCTAGTTATAAAAGTAATAGGAACTGTACCCAAAACTGTATGAATTAACCATAGACTCTTTAGAAAAACTTAAAGTTTTCTTCATAAATAATCTTTGAGTTGACAAGAGGTTAACTCAAGTGTAAACAGTAAAAACACTTATAGTTATCAGGAACTAAGATGATTTTCTTTAAAAGCAAAATATTAAAAGCCTTGTCGTCACTAGTTTCAAGGTAAACAACAGGGAACTTACTCAGGATACCAGTTAATTTTTCTCTTTATGAAAAGATTAACAATTTCTATTGTTCTTATCAATCCAGCTTGTTTTATACACTCTTTTTAAAGATTCATGTGGATTTTATCTAAATCTGGAAACAATATCTGAATAATTGTATCTAGATACCAAGAAATAAATAAGGAATACCTTCGACAGAAGGTATTCCTAAATCACTTATAGATACCAGTAAATTCCCAGTAACTTACCAGTAACTTATAGGTAAAGGACATGAATATAGTTGCTCGCTTACTTAGTACATTCGCTATTTCTATATCTGCGGTTGCTGTTATGCCTTATTTCGCAATAGCGCAAGAAATGCCAACTGCTCCTCAACAGAAAACGACGCAGAAAATTTGCTCTTCTGATGCAGTTGAAGATTTATTGCCTCCGCCAGTCAGTCAGCAAAGTGGTTCTCCACTTTCTTATCTGGCGCAGCAAGGTTTTACACAGAACCCAGATGGTTCCTGGAACTGTTATATGAGTGATTCTAGGAAGCAAGGACGCTATTATACCCTCTTAAAAGTCCAACAAATCAATGGAAAGCTTGTAGCCAGTTCTTTTCTAGACGGCGGCATTCTCGTTGAAGGGCAAGACAACCGCAGCCTAGACTTATTCATGATGCTCATAGAGAAGCATACAAAGACAAATCAGGGAAACCGTGAAAGTATACGCAGATATCTAGAAGCCTTCTTTTCTTTTGTGAAGCAAGGTAAGGTGCAACTTTCTAATCGTGGTTACCTCTTCGATCAACCAAACGGCGGAGTTGTCATATACCACTCTGTCACAGGTGAAAAACTAAAGGGGACAGGAATCACGATTAACATCAACGCGCCTCAGAATTTATCTTCTTCTCCAGTCTCATAAGGTGCATTTAAAATTACTTGTTGGAGGTAAATCCCTTGAAGTCAAAAGTCACAAGAATTGCGGTCACATTATCATCCTTTGCAACAGTACTCAATGCATCTCAAAGTGCTTCTGCTCAGTTGATGGTTGGAGAGCGTGGTATCCAACCAGGACTGGAGCAAAACTATCTCCAATACCAGATATCGGGGCGTTCTTTGAGTCAAATGCGAGGTATTGCTGGATGTAGTGTGGGATTTGGTGTCGCTTGTAACAAAGCAGGAGCCGTTTTTCAGAAATTAGTTGAGTCAAATGGTGGACCGAGTTATGAGCAGTTGCTGATGCAAGCAGCTGGGGGGGAAGAGAACTACCGGAATTTTGCTTCCTTTTATGGAAACGATCCCAATCTTTCTCAGATACCGTACGCCTCATTCTGGCAGAAGGACAATCCCAATATCATGGATGGGTATCGTTATGTTCTTGGCACTTCAGTCAATCGGACTCCTCAAGAAGGTCTAGGACAGGTCACCAAGAACTTTTACTGGGTACCTCAAGGAGGTGGGAACCCACTTGATCCACGTTATGGTTTACTAGATTTGAAATACTCCTATGGACGCTTGTTACTTGAAGAAGTGGCAAAAATTCCTAATGTTGGGCAACAGATTCAATCTCTAGGTTTATCGCCAGAACAGACCAAGTTTTATTCAAACAAACTTTCTAGCTCAATGCGTGCGTTGAAATCTAGGAATGAACAGTCTCTCAAAGACATCATTCTCAAAGACCTCTCCATGCCATATTCACCAGATGGGGCAGAGTTCGGACGTCCAAATCTTGGGATTCCTCCAACTAATTGGTTCACTGAGGAGACTCTTGCTGGAGATGTCGTTTCATGGGAAACTCCAGTAGCGTTAGAGCCAGAAGCGATAAGTGTTGAGCTTCCTCCCAGCCTTGCAGAAGTTGCTGTATTCCCAGAAGCAGCAGGGAGTTCTTTTCCAAGCTGGCTCGCTGGTGGTGGTCTTGGCTTACTCCTACTTCTTCTAGCCTTTGGTGGTGGTGGAGATAGTTCTTCAGGTCAGGGATCAGATATTGTCTCAGGTACATCTCCACTAAACGTTACACCTCCCTCTGGTGGTGAGTCTGTTCCTCCTTTAGGCGGTGGTTCTCCTGGTGATAACAGTCAAATTATTGAAGTACCGTCCACTCCTGGTGTGGTTTCTCCTCCTGGACAGGAAGTGAAGAAGGTACCGGAGCCAACAACAATAACGCCTTTTGTGTTACTCATCATTGCCCTTTACGTACTAACTAACAAGCAGTGGCGTATGCAAACAAAAGGCTAAATTTTGACATTTCAGAATTTTTACAGCTTCAAGTAAATGTACCACGGGGTAGGGGCATGGCATGCCGTGCCCCTACCAAAATCTGTGGTTTAATAGACATCTCCGAAAATTGCAAATACTTACTTACAGCAACTTAAACCCGGGTTTTGCACTGACTCCTTTAGCTGCGATCACGTCTGGGGTGCAGGATGCAACAGGCAAAGCACCGCGCCGTTTTGAAGACTTCGCCCGCGACTATGCAACGATGTTTGGCTGATGAACGTTTACTTGCTCTGACTGCCGATTCGACATGAGATGTGTAATACAGTTCAAAAGGATAAATCTTAGGACTTACGAACTTTACAAATCAATTATTGTGTGCATAACACAAAGAGTGCCAACTTCCGTGGGGTTCTGCAATGGTCAGATTTCGCAAGAATTTCCCATTTCTATCTCACTCGTGCATAATTTGATTTTGCTTGCACCTAATTAAAGAAGGAAAAGCAGCAAATAAGTCTGACCCACATAATCAGATTTTTGTCAATGCGTAAGTCCTATGTATATAACTGAAACATTTTGCAGCCGCAGTGCAATTGATTCACAGATACAGACAATAGACCTGTCCGCGTTCATTATGCGTAATCCGGTCTTTTTGTACAGTGCGTAAGTTCTAATACAATCCACGTTCCATCTGATTAAGTGCATAAGTTGATTTCGCTTACACCTATATAAGAAGTAGAAAGGAGTTTATGTCCTCTAGGTTCAAAACCCTACTGAATTGAGATATTTTATGTCTACTATGGCATAAACCACACAAGCGAATTTCTGTCAATGCGTAAGTTCTATTGATGTCGAGAACTGTGATCGGTGTGAGGTAAATGAAATTTCAATTTCAAAAAACTCATGAAACCTTAGACACTTCAGAAGACACTACTAATGAAATGGACTAACACGATCAATCCTGCTACTCAATCTCTGAACGATAAACAGCCTGCTCAAATCAATCCTGAAGCCAACTTCAGCAGGCAGATTACGACCAACACCAAACCCAAACGGAAAAAACTGATTGCTCGTTGGTCGCTTGACGAAAACTCTAAGCTGTTTTGCCAGTGGGTTTTTGATTAAGTAGCTCAACCTAATTAAACCTAAAACGTTTTACAGGGTATCCGCCCTTTTTACCTCTTTCCAGTCCTTCGATGATTGCATGGGCTAAATCCACCTCATCCTCGAATACCCGACTCGCTAAGAAAAGGAGAAACGATGACAATTACGCCTAGTCAGAACAGGACTTTGTTCAACGAACTTGCAGCAGTGCTCAGAGGAGGTCAGCTTCTTTTCCCAGATGACGCTGCCTATGAACAGGTGCGCCAACTCTGGAATGGCAGGGTGAAGACCCGACCCGCTGCGATCGCTCGTTGTTTGACTGTGCAAGATGTCATTCATACGGTGCGCTGGACACGCGCACATGGGCTGCCCCTCTCGGTTCGAGGAGCAGGACACGAGATTTTCGGACGATCGCTGCGTGAGAATGGTGTGGTGATCGATCTGTCCCAGATGAGATCCGTCACCATTGATCCAGTTGCACGTACCGCCCAGATTCAGGCGGGAGCAACGATGGGCAACCTGATTGAGGCAGCTGAGAAATACGGGCTGGCAACCGCTACAGGAACCATCTCCGGCGTTGGCATGACAGGACTTACTCTGGGAGGAGGCTATGGCCCGCTGATCGGTGCCTATGGACTGGTAGCCGATAACCTGCTGTCAGCCCAGGTGGTGACTGCCGACGGGCGGCTTGTGACTGCAAACGCTGAGGAACATCCAGACCTGTTTTGGGGACTGCGGGGCGGCGGTGGCAACTTTGGCATTGTTGTTTCCCTGGAGTATCGCCTGCATCCGCTCACAACCGTGTTATCGGGTTTGCTGCTGTATCCTGTGGATCAAGCCAGAACCGTGTTACACCGTTTTAACGAGTTTATCGCCACTGCACCCGATGAATTGACGATTACGTCTGGGTTCCTTCAGACACCCGATGGCGCAACGGTTCTGTTTCTCTCACCGACCTATTGTGGTGCGCCCGAAGCGGGTGAACAGGTAATTGCACCCCTGCGTACCTTTGGCACTCTGCTGGTCGATCAGGTGCAACCTGTTACGTATAATGACCTGATTCATGGGTTGGATGCGTTTACCCCAGCAGGTCGCCACTACTACCTCCAAACTCAGTCGCTTGACGGTTTCCAGACTGAGACGATCAACGCGCTGATCGAACATGGACTGCCACTTCCTTCTCCGTTTTCGATGATCAACGTTCATAACTTTCATGGAGCAGCGAGTCGTGTGGGTGCGTCGGAGACTGCTTTTGCGCTGCGTCAGGATCATCTGATGGTTGAGTTGATCGCAGCTTGGGAACCCCAGTCTCCAGACGACGAGCAGCGGCATATCCAATGGGCACAGCACATCTCCCAGGCACTAGCACCCTATGCCTTCAAAGGGGGATATATCAATCTCCTGGATGAGAAAGAACAGGAGCGCGTTCCGCTCGCCTTCGGGTCGAACTATGAGCGCTTGCTTGACCTGAAACGGAAATACGATCCGGATGATGTCTTTCATTCGACGATCGGACATCTCACACCAAAGGAGAAATCATGAAATCCAGCCAGATCATGGTCTTGGAGCAACTGCAACAAGCACAGAACGCGCATGACTTGGAAGCATTTTTAGCCTGCTTTGCACCGAACATTCAGAGCGATCATCCAGTCCATCCTGAGAGGGCTTTTCAGGGAATTGAGCATGTCCGCAAGAACTGGTCTGCTATATTCCACGACATTCCAGACTTTCACTCCGAGTTGCTGCAATCGGCAGTGGAGAGTGACACGGTTTGGGCAGAGTGGTACTGGTTCGGCACCCGTCGTGATGGTACACAGTTTGGTATGCGCGGAGTGACCATTCTTGGCATACAAGCGGATTTGATCTGCCTGTATTGTTTTTCCAGACCGTTCTCGCTCATGCCTGGTATGCCAAGAAAACACAGTAAGCGAACGAATTGTGGGTAGAAAACAATTGGTCAATGAGATTAAATTTACTGTCTAAAGAGGGCAAATCAGATGTTCAATTACGCTGGCAAAACAGCACTGATTATGGGTGCATCTTCAGGAATTGGTGAAAGTTTCGCACGAGAACTTGCGGCGCGGGGCATGAATGTGTTCTCGTCGCACGATCAGAAGCAAAGCTCCGTCTCACGCAGGAGCTAAGTCAGCACCATAACGTTCGAGCCGAAGCGATTGCCCAAGGGGCAGTGGCAAAGCCAATCGCAATCGATCTGAGCCAAGAAAAAGCAACTCAGATTGTCCAGGAAGCAATGCAGCAGTTTGATCTAGAAGTCGATCTGCTGATCAATAATGCTGCTTCGTACATCTATGCTCCATTTGAGCAGAGTGAATTGCTGAAAAATCATCAGATGATTATGCTCAACGTTGTTGCAATGGTGGACTTGACCGATGCTTTTATTCCGGCAATGTTAGCGCGTGGAACCGGAGCGATCTTGAATGTGGGAGCGCAGGGTGCATTTTCTCCAATGCCTTATCTGTCAGTTTATGCTGCGACGAAAGCCTTTATCCTCTGGTTTAGCGAAGCCTTGTGGGTTGAGTACCGCGATCGCGGAATCCGGGTAATGGCACTCTGTCCGGGCGCGACCAGAACACCATTGTTGATACCTTTGAGGGTTTTCTCTTTTCATTCTTTTATTCACAATACCCGGAAAGTGAAAGAGGGATATAGCGGTTCTCACTTCGGTGCAATACAGTCGTCACCTCACCCCGCATTTGCTGACGCAAACGCTCCCCTCTTCAAACTCGCACAGAGGGGTTGGGGGTGAGGTTGAAAAATGTACTTCATGCAAACGAGAACCGCTATAAATCCTTGCAATCCGCTCAACCTGAACGATATAGCCTTTCTCAATCAAGCTGGTTCCTAACTGATTGAAGCTTGAATCCTCTCCCACCAAGTTGGTTGACATGCTCAGAATATGCAATTACTTCATTACCTGCACTTCAAACAAAAATTAGAAGGAGACGACCGATGATTATGACTGATTCTCGCTGCGTGATTCCCATTGCCAAATCTCCTAAGGAATACCAGGCATATCGAATTAGCCCTGATTCTAGCAATAAGTTGGCGATCGCCTTTGATCCACTCAACGATGATGTCCCATTCACCTGCTGTGTTGAAATCTTTGATATCGGTGGCAAAACCCCTCCCAATCGACATATGTATGCCACAGAGCTGTTTTTTGTCCTCAAAGGAGAAGGGCGGGCAACCTGTGATGGCAAGACATTTATGCTTCAGGAAGGTGATAGCCTTGTCGTGCCTCCGACGGGCACTCACATCATTGAAAACACAGGAAACAGCCGTCTGTATACTCTGACAGTTATGGTGCCTAATGAAGATTTTGCTGAGCTGATTCGCAGCGGCACCCCAACAGAGCTGGATGCGGAAGATTTAGCAGTGTTGCAGGGAAAAACTTTGTCTGTTTCAACTGGATGACATAGAAGGAATACGCTATATCTCAACACAAGAGCTTGTCCAGGATAATGAATAACTCGTTTTTGCAACACCCGCTACTCTGAGCAGCTATACGTGCTAGAAGGGGAGTTCACGGTCTGGGTAGGTGAGAACAAGCTGGTACTCAGCACGGGTGAAAGCTTTCTGATTCCGATTGGCACGCCCCACGTCGTTGCTGCACTCAGCGATCAGCCGGCGCATGGATTGATGATTGCCGCCCCCAGTGCCTTTGCTCGGTTGATCGTAGCGGTGGGAACACAGAACAAAAATGACGCACTGGACATGGCGCTGTTTAATCGCATCTCTGCCGAGATTGGCGACGAGATTTTGGGTCCGCCCGGAACCTTACCCTCTGCTGCCACAAAAACGTATTGACACTCCCCGGCATAAATGCACGGGGATTCTAGTGGTTGTCTAATGCGGTGGCTAATGCCCCGCATTAGACGCTTTACTAGGTAAATCACAACTACTGAGATTGGTTGTTCGTGTTCGATTCTGGTTGAGCTGGAGCAACTTTTGCATCGACCTTCACACTTTTAACACCTTTAATCTCTTGTGCCAAAGTGGGGATTTTATTCAGTTGTTCTTGTGTTGGAACTGTTCCTGCTACTGTTACAGCACCTTCTTTAGAGTCAATTGTTAACTGACTGGCGGGTAAATTTGCCTCTAACTTACCGCGAATTTCGCTTTCTAAATCAGCATCAGCTCTGTCTGTATCACCACCAGTGACATTGCTACGTTGTTCGCGTGCTCTAATGTCAGACTCTATTTGGTCTTTACGAGCTTGGCTAGTGGCATCCTCTTGGGTTTTTTGAGCAGTGTCTTGTGCTGGAGGATTAACGTTTTCATTTGTCCCTGAAGGAGCATCTGCACTCGTTCTTGAAGGGGGTTCGCAACCAACCGCACCAACAGCTATGACACCACTAATGATCAATGGAATAAACTTATTCATTTTCTCTCTCCCGCCTAAATGTTGCAAAAGATTCATTACACTGTTAATTGTGTGTGAGGTTGAGGAGCGAATCTTTGGAGGTCTAGAGTTAAGAGTCAATAATCCAGAGAAAGCTATTTTTGATGATTAACTCATAACTCACTAAACAGTTGTATCCCGACGATCAACAATAGTTACCGGAGGTTGATTATTTACAACGCGATCAGAGTAATCTGTGCGAGTGTCTGCAATATCAGGTGCATTATAGATATCAAACTCCTGAATACCCTGACTTCTCAAAACAGTTTCGGCATGACTAATTTCGTCATCTGTCCCATCTACTATTACCAGATAGTCACCACGAGATACTCGTTCGTTGTATACTCTAGCTCGTTCTTCAGGAATTCCCAAACCAACGAGTGCACCTAACAACCCGCCAGCAGCTGCACCAATTCCAGCTCCAGCAGCAGTTGTAGCCAGAGTTGTAGCAATCTCACCTGCGAGTAATATAGGACCTACGCCAGGAACTGCCAAGCTTCCTAAACCGACGAGTAAACCAGTAATACCTCCTAATGTTGCACCTGTAACCGCTCCGGCTGCAGCTCCTTCATCAGCTTTGTTGCCAACACGCTTTTGCGTTTCGACACCAGCAATATCACCGCTACGATCAGCATCTTTAGCAATGATAGAAATCTTATTCATTGGGAAACCAGCTTCTCTGAGTTCGGTGAGTGCATACTCGGCTTCACGACGGGTAGGAAACACGCCGACTGCACGCTTGTGTTTGCCCAAAGCCATTTTACTCCTCCATTAAATAGCTAAAAAACGCACAAAAACATATAGCTTTTACTAGGTTTTACTTCGTTTTGTGCTTATACTATAGTTTTGCCTTGTTTTGCTCTAACTTTCATCGTCCGCAGGTTAAGCTGAATATCTATCAATAGATTGGTTCTTTGTTTAAAAATGAAAGACAGCGAGCAGTTCAAAGAAGGATTTCCCTCACGAGTGAAACTGCGGTGAGCTTGGGAGGAGAGCCAGTGTGTTGCACAAGGCGGTTCCATAGTTCCTAAAAGAGGAAATTGCGCTTCAATTGTTCGGTTATACGACTTTCACTAACAAACAAATGCTTATAACCTCATAAATAGTAGTGACGTAAATAGTAGTGAATGTCTGCTTAAAATGCTGTCAGCTGCTCTTTGATTCAAGGGGTGAAAACTTGTGTACAAATGGATCTTGCCGAGTCTGAGCGAAGTTTTAGCAAATAGTCAATCAACAGTGACTGAATGCTCATCTGTCAAAGCAGAACAGCAGTGGCGCGTAAGCGTCGCAGCGACAGAACAACTGTTATTAAATACTTTAGTATTAAAGACTTTATCAACAGCTTTACCTGAAGCCACACAAGGATTGGTTTTAGCTGCGCCAGCACCTGTTTTTAGCGAACCAACACTGGCTCAAAGCTTGCAGACAGTCAGTTTTACAGCAAAGCCATTTAACCCCCTGGCACTCATGCCATTTCAAATGCCTCCTAATGTGACTGTAGCAGATGCATTTGTTCGTGGGGAATCGGTTTTACCTGTATTAGGAACAGATCCGTTGGCAAGGGAGCAGTTTTGTTTAGTTTTCACTGAGCAATTTAGATTAGTGCTGGTTTTAGCTGAAGACACCAATGGTGATAAGACTTTTTCATTTTCTTTTGAGCCAGAAGTTGTTGAGTTAGCATGGCGATCGCTGGGAGCGCGAGTTGTCCTAAGCAATCCAGATTTGTTTGCCCATTTAGAAGAATTAGTACAAAAGTATAGTCCAGTAGCTCCAGATTACCGCATTGTGATGGAGTTCAGTCGTTTGCTACTGACGCAATTTCCAGAACAAGAAGAAGATACGGAAATAGCAAAACACGGGGATGTAGGGACACGAGGACGTCCAGAATTTGTAGAAACTGTTGCTGTGTCGCCACATTTGTCCTTATGTGCGTCATCACAAGCGCATACTCGTCCTGATGTAGAACTGCTGCAAGCTTTTGCTCACGAAATTCGCACTCCTCTAACAACGATTCGTACCATCACTCGTTTACTGCTCAAACAGAGCGATTTGCCTGTAAATGTTATCAAGCGTTTGGAACTTATTGATCGTGAATGTACTGAGCAAATTGACCGTATGGAGTTGCTCTTTAGAGCAGCAGAACTGGAAACATCTGCTACTGTAAAATGCACAAACACTCAACTTACGGCAATGTCTCTGGAGCAAGTGTTGCAGCAAAGTATTCCACGTTGGCAACAAGCAGCAAACCGACGGAATTTGACTTTGGATGTGATTTTACCCCAGCAGTTACCAACTGTAGTTAGTAATCCTACCATGTTGGACCGGGTTCTGACAGGTTTAATGGAGAATTTTACCCGTAGTTTACCTGCTGGTAGTCATATTCAAGTACAAGTTATCCCCGCTGGGGATCAACTGAAATTGCAATTATTGCCCTTACCCCAGGTGGCAGATAATGGAAAGATGTCAGCATCTGGATGCACACCGCCAATTCGTAAGGCTCTCGGTCAACTACTCATGTTCCAACCGGAGACAGGTACGATAAGTCTGAATCTAAAAGCAACCAAGCATTTATTTCAAGCGATCGGGGGTAAACTCATTGTACGCGATCGCCCACGTCATGGAGAAGTGCTAACGATTTTTCTTCCCTTGGAAGTCAGCAGTCAGTGAAGACTCACCGGGGTGGGGTGGAGCATCAAATTTGGAGTAACAAAACAGTAATAAATCACACGATCGCCTGCGACAGGAACTATGATGTAAAACCGTTGGGTCTATGAACCAGACCAGACGCATTGACGCAACAGTTTACTGATTGTACTTGCGATATCAAAGTGCTACGCGTACTTTCAAAGTACCCTGTGAGGGTACTGTCTTCTGTTGATAGACTTTCTGAAAATAGAAGGTAGTTAATATCAGGGGTTCGCTGTTTGCAATCATTCTCTGCTCTGTGTTATGGAGAGTAAGAGCTATTGTTTGCCATCGCTTATCTCATTACTCATCTGAAAAAGGAGAACATTTTTAAGATGACTCGAAAAAAGAAAAAGTCTGTTCGGTTTGAATGTGAGCATCAACTTTACTCCAGATGCCCTATCTGTTGTATTGTCCCACCCCATATGCTGGAACACGTTGCAGTCAATGGTAACCCCCAGCAGCGTGAGTGGGCCTTTCGCACATTAAATGTTTCGGCACAATTTCGTGGACGGCGGAACATAGTAGGTGCTGTCAATTTTGCGGTTTCCCCTGGTCAAAAGCGCCGTAGCATCTATGATGCCAAAAATAGTGAACAACTCCCTGGTATACTGGTGCGTGGAGAAGGCGACCCCGCAAGCAACGATATGGTGGTCAACGAAGCCTACGATGGCGCTGGTGCAACTTATGATTTGTTCACAGAGATTTTTGAGCGCAATTCTATTGATGACAAGGGACTGCGTTTAGACTCTAGCGTGCATTACGGTGTTAAGTACGACAACGCCTTTTGGAATGGCGATCAGATGGTTTATGGTGATGGTGATGATGAGCTATTTCAACGTTTTACCATATCTATAGATGTCATAGGGCATGAGTTAACTCATGGGGTTACTCAGTATGAAGCTGGTCTCATCTACTATGGAGAACCTGGAGCACTCAATGAGTCATTCTCTGATGTTTTCGGCTCTCTTGTTAAACAGCGAGTCAAAAATCAAACTGCGGAGCAGGCAGACTGGATTATTGGAGAAGGTCTATTTACACCCAAGGTTAAAGCCGTTGGTATTCGCTCAATGAAAGCGCCTGGACAAGCGTATGATGACCCAACGCTAGGTAAAGACCCCCAACCAGCGCATATGAAAGACAAATACACTGGTATGCAAGATAACGGTGGAGTCCATATCAACTCAGGTATTCCCAATTATGCCTTTTATCTAACAGCAACGGAAATTGGCGGCTATGCTTGGGAAAAAGCAGGGAAAATCTGGTACATTGCTTTGCGCGATCGCCTGAAATCCAAAGCCGATTTTAAAGAGGCTGCCAATACAACTATCAAAGTTGCTGAAGAACTCTACGGTCAAGGAAGCAAAGAACACAAAGCAGTGCAGAATTCTTGGCAAAAGGTAGGTGTTCTTTAAAATTGCGAACTATGAATCATGAAACTTTTCATGATTCATAAGTAGAGTAGCGATCATGAACTGTGTTCTGATTTATGCAGTTCATAATCGCTACTTATATTTTTTTTTAGAACTGAATATTTTAAGATGACTAATTCATAATCTCTTCGTTTTGTTGCAGTAGATATTCAAAAGCTTGCTCTGTCTCTATCTGTGGAAATTCTAAGTAAAAATTGCTCACACTGAAGAAACGTTTTGGTGTTGATAACACAACTACGCGATCGCCCCACTGATGCAACCAAGGTAGTAACTGCAAAGGCGCTACTGGAGTACATAACCAAACTTCTGCTGGAGAGAGTGCCACCAGAGATGTTGCTGCCACTGCCATTGTCATACCTGTAGCAACACCATCATCAACTAAGATGAGGGTGGCACCTTCAGTATTCACCTGCGGACAAGCAGGACTTAATTGAGCTTGAAGAGACTTCGCTTGACTAATAGCTGCATCTAGTGATGCTTCTTGCCACCCACAATCCGGTGTACGGCGAAAAGACAGCTTCTGCTGATCCCAAAGAACATTTCCGGAAGCAGTAACCGCGCCAATAGCCAACTCAGGGTTTTCTGGATGGCTAATTTTCTTCGCAACCTCTACCGTCAACGGACAGTTGAGGAGACGCGCCACTGGTGCTGCGACTGGCAGTCCTCCTCTTGGCAAAGCATAGACAATTGTTACAGGTTTTGCAACTTGGTTAGTTTGCTGGGTCAAAATAGCATAAATCGCCTGTGCCAGTTGCTCACCAGCTTGGGTGCGATTAACAAAAAGCGGGATGTTTATCATGGTTTTCCCAGCACACGCCTACGCTTTTATCATGACTGATTTTGGCTCAAGTTAATCAGAGATAACAGATAATCACCCCTGAGCCGCTATGCCCTCTGGGCATGCTACGCACCGAGAGTGCCTGTCCACAGGACTTACAAAGAAGGCGGTTCATAAATTCTCACAACTCAAATAGGATTGCTATAAATAAAGATGTTGACATTTGGAAAATAACGCAAATATAGTAGTCATGAAAAAAGTAGAGAATGAGATTAGGATAGATGATGGACCAAAATAAGATTAAAAATTAAATTTATAAGTAAAGCTCAAAGCACTCAAACAATAGCTGACGAATTTTTGAAGAGCAAAATTTTTCATATCATCCATATATAATGAATTTTGGCTGAATAAATGGGACAAGGATTTTTTCAAATTGGGGTAACGTTGTGTATTGTGATTGCAATCACTCCTATATTGGGCAGATACATGGCGCGTGTTTTCTTGGGAGAAAAAACGCTGCTTGATCCAGTGATGAACCCAATCGAGCGAACTATCTATATATTGTCAGGTACACGTGGAAAAGATAACATGACGGGTTGGCAGTATGCCAAAGCAGTCCTTTACAGCAACATTATCATGGGTGTTGTGGTTTTTCTGCTCATATGTTTGCAGAAATTCCTACCCTGGAATCCCATTAGATTACCTGCTCCCAGATGGGATATAGCTTTACATACTACAATTTCATTTTTAACAAACACTGACCAACAGCACTACTCTGGTGAGACAACCTTAAGTTATTTCAGCCAAACAGCAGCTTTAGCTTTTTTGATGTTTACCTCAGCAGCGACTGGATTAGCAGTTGGGATCGCATTTATAAGAGGTCTGAGCGGTAGACAACTGGGAAATTTCTACGTTGATCTCACCCGTTCAATCACGCGCATATTGCTGCCAATTTCAATTGTAGGTGCGATCGCACTACTGACATTGGGCATACCGCAAACATTAGATGGACCTTTGAAATTGACAACATTGGAAGGAGCAACGCAGTATATAGCTAGAGGTCCAGTTGCTTCCTTTGAAATCATCAAACAGTTGGGAGAGAACGGCGGCGGTTTTTTTGGAGCAAACTCTGCTCACCCGTTTGAAAATCCCAATGGTATTTCTAACTTCATAGAAATCATCGCCATGCTTTGTATTCCAGCAGCGTTGATTTACACCTACGGTTTGTTTGCCAACAACACCAAGCAAGCTTGGCTACTTTTTTGGATGGTTTTTGCCATCTATGCGGTTTTGATTGGTGTCACAGCGGTTGGTGAGTATCAAGGCAATCCCCTTGTTGATGACGCACTGGGATTAGAACAGCCTAATTTAGAGGGTAAGGAAGTCAGGTTTGGCTGGGCACAAACGGTGTTGTGGGCAATCACGACTACTGGAACTATGAGTGGTTCTGTGAACGGGATGCTTGATTCTCTCATGCCACCCGGAGGCTTTTCCACTCTATTGAACTTGTTTTTGCAGATAGTTTGGGGTGGACAAGGAACAGGAGCCGCTTACTTATTCATTTATTCAATTCTCACCGTATTCGTCACAGGACTAATGGTGGGACGCACTCCAGAGTTTTTAGGGCGCAAAATTGAAAAGCGAGAAATTGTCCTTGCCAGTATTGTGCTGCTGGTTCACCCAATTGCAGTATTGATTCCTAGTGCAATTGCCTTAGCATTTCCAAATACCTTAGCATTTCTTATCCCACCACCAGGATACACAGGTTCCCCTGAATTTCACAACATCTCACGAGTCATTTATGAATACGCCTCAGCAAGTGCTAACAATGGTTCTGGCTTGGAGGGGTTGGGAGATAGCACTTTGTGGTGGAACTTAAGTACCTGTTTTAGCATTCTTGTGGGGAGATACATACCAATTATTGCCATCCTGCTCTTAGCAGACAGCATGACACACAAACAACCAGTACCTGAAACTCCAGGTACCCTCAGAACTGACTCTACACTATTTACTGCTGTCACAGCTGGAGTCATTTTGATTTTGGGTGTGCTGACATTCTTCCCCGTTTTAGCTTTAGGACCGATCGCCGAAGGTTTTAAACTTGCTAGTGGGAATTAGTCATTAGTCATTGGTCATTGGTCATTGGTCATTAGTCATTGGTCATTAGTCATTAGTCATTGGTCATTAGTCATTAGTCATTGGTCATTAGTCATTAGTTTTGTCCCATTGCCCATTGCCCCTTGCCCATTATTTTGAATTGTTTCTATGGACTCCGCAAATCCTTCATCCAAACCTTCTTATTCTCCTCGTAAAAGCGATCGCCGCCAAGCACATAAACAATCGCGCGTCAGTACGAGAGGAATTTACCGAAGAGCTATCAAAGATGCCTTTATCAAGCTTCATCCCAAGTACGCAATCAGAAACCCAGTCATGTTTTTGGTTTGGGTTGGTACTATCATCACCTTAGTGGTGACCATCGACCCTTATTTGTTTGGTCCAGTATCAGGAAATAACCTGCGACTTTTCAACGGATTCATTACCGGGATTTTATTCTTCACCGTTTTATTTGCCAACTTTGCTGAAGCAGTCGCCCAAGGGCGGGGTAAAGCGCAAGCTGATGCTTTAAGATCAACCAAGTCAGAAACAATTGCCAAAAAACTCGCCACTGATGGTTCAGTCACTGAAGTCACTTCCACCAGCTTAGTGAAAGGCGATACGGTGTACGTGGTTGCTGGTGATATTATCCCCGCTGATGGGGAAGTGATTATGGGTGTTGCTAGCGTGGATGAATCTGCAATTACTGGGGAATCTGCGCCAGTGCTGAAGGAAACAGGTTCAGATGTGGCGAGTTCTGTAACTGGTGGTACACGAATTATATCTGATGAACTGATCATCCGTATCACAGCAGACCCAGGCAAAGGGTTTATTGACCGTATGATTGCCTTGGTAGAAGGGGCAGAACGTACAAAAACACCGAATGAAATTGCTTTGACAGTGTTATTAGCAGTTTTGACTTTGGTGTTTTTGTTTGTCGTGGTGACTTTGAGTGCGATCGCAAACTACGTCAGAAGTCCAATTAGTGTCGCAATATTGGTTGCCTTGTTAGTTGCGTTGATTCCCACCACAATTGGGGGGTTACTGAGTGCGATCACGATTGCTGGGATGGATCGAGTCGTCCAATTTAACGTCATAGCCACCTCAGGACGAGCAGTAGAAGCATGTGGTGATGTCAATACCTTGGTGCTCGATAAGACAGGTACAATCACTCTAGGTAACCGCTTGGCAGAAGAGTTTATCCCTATCAACGGGTATTCAATTGAGGAAGTTGCCAATGTGGCTCTAGCAGCAAGCATTTTTGATGATACACCAGAAGGAAAATCAATTGTTCGACTAGCACAAAGGTTAGGAGCAACGATTGATTTTGATCGCAACAGAGCTGAAGCTATAGAGTTTTCAGCAAAAACCCGTATGAGTGGCACAAACTTACCCAATGGAAGCCAAGTACGTAAGGGCGCAGTGTCGGCAATTGAGGGATTTGTTCGTTCCCGCAATGGACAACAGACACCAGAACTGGATGCAACATATAAAAGAATTTCCCAACTGGGAGGTACACCCTTAGCAGTAGCCCTGAAGAGTGAAATTTACGGCGTCATTTATCTTAAGGATATTATCAAACCAGGTATCCACGAACGTTTTGACCAGTTGCGACGGATGGGAGTGCGTACCATCATGCTAACTGGTGATAACTGCATTACCGCATCTGTCATTGCCCAAGAAGCTGGAGTCGATGACTTTATTGCCGAAGCAACCCCAGAAGACAAAATCTCTGTGATTCAGCGGGAACAGGCGGCGGGTAAACTGGTGGCGATGACGGGTGATGGTACTAACGATGCGCCCGCACTAGCTCAGGCAAATGTCGGGGTAGCAATGAATACTGGTACTCAAGCGGCAAAAGAAGCAGCCAATATGGTGGATTTGGACTCTGATCCCACAAAGCTGATTGATGTTGTTGCTATTGGAAAACAACTGCTGATAACTCGCGGTGCTTTGACGACGTTTTCTATTGCCAATGATATTGCCAAGTACTTTGCGATTATCCCAGTGTTATTTACTTCGGCTAATTTGGGAAGTTTAAATATCATGAAGTTAACTAGTACTAATTCTGCAGTGCTGTCAGCATTAATTTACAACGCTTTGATTATTCCAGCTTTGATTCCTTTAGCGCTAACAGGTGTAAAATTTAGACCTCTGACAGCTAATCAGCTTTTGCAACGAAATATTTTTATTTATGGTTTGGGAGGCGTGATTGCACCATTTATCGCGATTAAGTTGATTGATATGTTGATTAGTTTGGTGGGATTGGTTTAGGAAGAAACGGGTGTGGTCAATCATTGGTTGGTGGGCAATGGGCAATGGGCAATGGGCAATGGGAAACTGGATTCTTAATTTTGAATTTTGAATTTTGTTAGCGCAGCGGGACGCAGTCCATTTTGAATTGTTTTGTCCCCTTGTCTATTCCTTTACCAACAGGTTTTAACCACACCCGGAAGAAACGAACCGTCTTCGCGTAAGTCCTGCGGACAGGCTACGCCAACAAAGCAGCGTGTCCGCAGGACTCAGCGTCTCGTTGGCGCAATCTCTCGTAGAGAAGAGAAGACGCAAAGAACGCCAAGGAAGGAGGAAAAAAGAGGAATATGAGAAAAGACTTTGATGTGTTAGGTAAGTTGTTATCAATGAATATAGTTGAGGCAATTTCTTTTATCTGGTTGAAATGGCGTTCTCAAAAGTTGCCTCTCGCTATTTTTGTAGCGCTGTGCTTCAATGCGCTGATTGCCTCTATGATTTATGTTGCCGCTGACGGTACTTTTGAACGCCTTTCTGCTTGGGCGTTTGGTGTTTTGGGATTGGTAACACTGGTCATTGTCATTTACTTGTTTGTTGTCGTTTTTCAACCAGAACGATTCTAAGGCGGCAACAAAATTTTGTTAATTCTTACAGTAAATTTAAGAGGGTGTTAAAAAAATATGTCTATTTTTAAAGAATTTGCTAAAGCAATTCGTATTACCTTAATTTTGTGGTTATTAACTGCGATTATCTATCCTTTATTAATACTTTTCGTCGGTCAAGTTCCCTTTCTTAGAGACAAAGCTCAAGGCAGTATAGTGCAAAATATTAAGGGAGAAATTATTGGTTCAGCTTTGATTGGTCAGCAATTCAAATCTGACCAATATTTTCATGGTCGTCCTAGTACAATTAGATATAGCCAGGGAAAACAAGGCAATCCTACTGGGGTTTCTGGAGCTAGCAATCTTGCTCCTAGCAGTCCAAAATTGCTACAGCGAATTGTGGAGAAGGCAAATCAACTTAGAGAGGAAAATATTCAACCAATTGCTGACCTAGTTTACACCTCTGGATCAGGTCTAGATCCACATATTTCTGTAAAAGCAGCAAAGGAGCAGTTGGAGAGGGTTGCTCGTGCGCGTGGTCTTAGATCAGATGAGGTATTTCTTTTTGTTAAAAAGTATATAGAAGGGGGATTTTTAGGTATTTTTGGTGAACCTGGGGTTAATGTTATAAAATTGAATTATGCTTTGGATTTAGATGAGTTTAACCGTCAACAAAATAGATGAGTCGTTATAAATCATTCGTTTTTTGAGTTTTGCCTTCTAAATAATCTCAAAATTCATAACACCACCAGATGTTTGATAATGCTCAAACACCACAAGCCCAGTCAATACCTGCACCTTTCCCTGCTGACTTGAGTCCAGCAAAACGAGGAAAGCATAAAATTTACATAGGTATGGCTCCTGGAGTCGGCAAAACCTACCGGATGCTGGAAGAGGCTCATGCACTGAAACAGGAAGGAATTGATGTTGTTATTGGGCTTTTAGAAACCCACGGACGCAAGGAAACAGCGCAAAAGGCTCAAGGGTTGGAGATGATACCCCGCCAACAACTTCTTCGAGGTGGGTTGACTCTAACAGAAATGAATACAGATGCAATCATCGCCCGATCGCCCCAATTGGTGTTAATCGATGAACTAGCACATACAAATGTCCCAGGTTCGCTACGAGAAAAACGCTATCAAGATGTAGAAGTCATTTTAGCTGCTGGTATTGATGTCTACTCCACAATGAATATTCAACATCTGGAGAGTCTCAACGACTTGGTAGCGCGGATTACTGGTGTTGTCGTGCGAGAACGCGTTCCTGATCGGATTTTAGAAGAAGCAGATGAAGTAGTAGTCATAGATGTTACACCAGAAACACTACAGGAACGGTTGCAAGAAGGCAAAATCTATGCACCACAAAAAATTCAACAAGCACTTGATAACTTTTTCCAACGCCGCAACCTCATTGCTTTACGAGAATTAGCATTGCGGGAAGTCGCAGACAACGTTGAGGAAGATGCTGTCGCCTCCACCCCACAAAGTCAATTCTGCAACATTCATGAGCGTGTTTTGGTGTGTGTATCCACTTATCCCAACTCAGTACAATTGTTACGTCGGGGAGCGAGGGTTGCGAGTTATATGAATGCTCCTCTGTTTACTGTATATGTCTCTGAGCCTGATCGCTTCCTGACTAAGGAAGAAAGCCTGTACATTGAAACTTGTGAAAAACTTTGTAAAGAATTTGATGGTACATTCATTCGTACCAATGGCACCGACGTAGCCAAAGCGATCGCACAAGTTGCCGAACAATACCGTATCACTCAAATTGTGATCGGTGCAAGTCAGCGCTCGCGCTGGCAAATTCTCTTAAAAGGTGCTTTAACCCATAAATTGCTGCGATTACTGAAAAACGTTGATTTACATATTATTTCTGCTGAGAAAAACAATACTTCCAATCGTTCAGCGATGGAAGATTAAAATTGTAACCGCAGCCTGTAGCGGATAATTTTAAGATAATTATCTGCGTTCGTCTCTTGTTCATCTGCGGTTTATAATCAAATGACTCTTATAATTGGTTTAATCAGTGGCACGTCTGTTGATGGTATAGATGCCGCCTTGGTAGATATTTCTGGTACAAACTTGGATATCAAAATTGAGTTGGTGGCTGGTGCGACATATCCTTATCCAGCAAATTTGAGAGAACGCATTTTGGCAGTTTGTGCAGGGGAAGCTATTTCAATGGCAGAATTGGCAGAATTAGATGATGCGATCGCCTTTACATTTGCCCAAGCTGCACAAAATATCCAAATTGGTCACGGAAATCCCAGTTTAATTGGTTCTCATGGTCAAACAGTATATCATAAACCACCTAGACAATGGGCAAGGGGCAATGGGCAATGGGCAATGCTCGATTCCCCATCTTCATCTCCCAGCCTACGGCTCGCTCCGCTAACATCCCCATTTGGTTACACCCTGCAGCTTGGACGTGGTGCTGTCATTGCTAATGAGACGGGTATAACAACAGTCAGTAACTTCCGTGTAGCAGATATTGCGGTTGGAGGTCATGGTGCGCCCCTCGTACCGCGTATCGATGCGGCTTTGCTCAGTCATCCTCAAGAAGCACGTTGTATTCAAAACATTGGTGGCATTGGTAATGTTACTTATATTCCACCTCGTCGTGACAATTGGCTAGAAAAAATTCGCGCTTGGGATACAGGACCAGGAAATAGTCTTTTGGATCTAGCAGTACAATATTTAACGGATGGTGCGAAAACGTATGATGAAAATGGCTCTTGGGCGGCGAATGGTACTCCTTGTTATCCTTTAGTAGAACAATGGCTGAGCCAAGACTACTTTCATTTACCACCACCCAAATCTACAGGGCGAGAATTATTTGGTGTTGATTATCTGCATCAGTGTTTACAAGACGCTGAAGGATATCAACTTAGTCCAGCCGACTTGCTGGCGACACTTACAGAACTCACAGCAGCTTCAATTGTTCATAGTTACCGGACTTTTTTACCGCAAATACCACAGCGAGTGCTATTGTGTGGCGGAGGTAGTCGTAATCTCTATTTGAAACATCGGTTACAGGTGCTCTTGGAATCTGTCCCAGTTTTAACGACAGATGAAGTTGGTTTGAGTGCTGATTTTAAAGAAGCGATCGCCTTTGCAGTTTTAGCTTACTGGCGACAGATGGGAACTCCTGGGAATTTACCAACAGCAACAGGAGCGCGTCAAGAAGTTCTGCTGGGTGAGATTCATTTACCGTTGATTGTTGGTGATTAGTGGTTAGTTGTTGGTTTAAGCCGCACAACCGCCTAGGGTTGAAACCCCAGGCTAATAGCCCAAGTCCATTAAAATGGACTGAAAAGCTTGTCTAATTATCTAGCTTGGCAATCTCATAACTCGCAATGACAGATAATATTTTTGTCCGGCTACTTACCGAGCTTTGCTCGGAGCTCTTGTTGGGGGTAGGGTGCAGCTCTTGTTGGGAGAGATGAAGATTTTTCTCGTTTCTACCCCAGAGCCGCTAAGAGCATTAGGGTTTAAAGCCTCGCCCTTACAGGGCGTTCTTGATTAGACGGGGTTTGAAACCTTGTCTAATTTAGAACTTACGCATTGACAGAACATTGATACTATGCAGTTAAGTTCAACTTCTGTGTTAGGTGTTCTAAAATAAAATCACGAGCCACTTGAAGAGATAAATTTCTTTGGAGTTCATACCAATTT
>JAESFN010000139.1_pt1 | contig 118051 bp, 109 predicted proteins | sample 9269411 | NCBI WGS metagenome assembly JAESFN01 (sample SAMN14505399, study PRJNA617100) | algae metagenome | isolation source: Iphinoe sp. HA4291-MV1 and co-occurring heterotrophs from trail next to... | place: USA: Maunawili Falls, Hawaii | collected 2009-07-25
GATGATTTTGGGCTTTGGTTTTCAGCCACTAAACTAAAGTATCAGAAAACTACAACTGTGTCAAACTTCTCTTTCTGACTAATTATGAAAAAGTTTAGTAAAGTATTTGGCTATTTAGTCAAGCTCTTTTTAGAGAATCCTTTACCAAATGTCTGCTGTCCTTTCGTTATAAGGCTCTCCTGTAAATGGTTGTACGCCAATATTGGGATATGCATCGTCATTGGGTCCAAAAATACGCATGAAAGCTTCAGAAATATATTGTGTGACCTTAGCAAGCATCTTGGAGATAGCCATAATATAAGACCCCCATTTTTTGTTATCGCTTGACTTGCGATATATCTTCTAACATCTCTACTCTAGTTCTTCACATTCTCTTTGGACCCTATTGGCAATATATCTACATTCTCCGCAATAATCGTTGATAGATAGTTGCAATACTTTAGCTGCGAAAACAGCTAAATACAGCGTGAAGGATAAGGGTTTAATGCGTCGTCAAAAATATGGTCTTTCATTCTTCATGGAGGATACTTTTACGTTTCACTTAACTCTTTGTTAGGATAACATTATTATTAATAACTACAACTATTAAAAAAAATTAAATAATTGACTAAAATAATAATATAGTAGTCGTCAAAACGCTGGGTTCAAGCAGTTTTTTACAGTACTCGTTCAATAGTTGACATTATTTATGGTAAAAAATACCATAAATAAAAGAAATATTCTTCCAAGGGCGCTATGCTATGACAAGTTTCCCAAGCTTGAACTATGCATCTACAAACAATCAGCAACAGCAGAACACAGAAAATCAAGAACTGACACTTTCTGCTGTTGATTACAGCCTGTTGACAGACCTTTACGAGTTGACGATGGCAGCTTGTTACGCAGGTGAAGGTGTAGAACAACGATGGGCAAGCTTTGAGTTGTTTGTCAGACGCTTGCCACAAAATTTTGGTTATTTAATTGCTATGGGACTGGCGCAAGCACTGGAATATTTAGAAAAATTCCATTTTAGTCCCTCTGGGATAGCGGCTTTGCAAGCGACAGGAATTTTTGACAATGTTCCCGAAAGTTTTTGGTCACTACTTACTGAGGGACATTTTACTGGCGATGTTTGGGCAGTACCAGAGGGAACAGCTGTGTTTGCGAATGAACCTCTGTTGCGAGTGGAAGCACCTCTTTGGCAAGCGCAACTGGTAGAAACTTACCTTCTGAATACCTTAAATTATCAAAGTTTGATTGCTACACGTGCCGCAAGATTACGCGATGTGGCATCTTCTCAAGCAACACTGCTGGAATTTGGGACAAGAAGAGCATTTAGTCCTCAAGCGTCTTTGTGGGCGGCGCGTGCTGCGCTAGCTGGTGGTTTGGATGCGACATCGAACGTGTTAGCTGCGCTACAACTGGGAGAAAAACCTAGTGGTACGATGTCTCACGCTTTTGTGATGGCGCTGTCAGCAATGGAAGGTAGTGAAGACCAAGCGTTCAGTGTCTTTCATCGTTATTTTCCCGGTGCACCCTTGTTAATTGATACTTACGATACCATAGCTGCTGCCCAGCGATTAGCTGCAAAAGTTCATTCAGGAGAAATTCAATTAGCAGGGGTTAGGTTAGACTCTGGTGATTTAGTCTCGTTGTCAAAACAAGTGCGATCGCTTCTTCCAGATGTGTCAATTTTTGCGAGTGGCGACTTGGACGAATGGGAAATTGCGCGGCTGAAAGCTGCTGGTGCCCAGATTGATGGTTATGGACTGGGAACGCGACTAGTGACAGGTTCCGCTATCAATGGAGTCTACAAACTGGTGGAAATTGATGGCATCCCCGTGATGAAGCACTCGAGTGGTAAGGCGACTTACCCAGGACGCAAGCAAATTTTTCGCTCTTTTGAGGGAAGTCAAGTGACAGTAGATTCTTTAAGCCTGATGACTGAACAAGAGAGAAGATATGGAAATGAAGAATTTCTTCAATCTTCACAAGTGCCTTTGCTACAGCTATTTGTTAAAGAAGGCAAACGGGTGCAACCGCTGGAGACTTTGGCAAAAATTCGACGAAGAACTACCACTTCGGTTGCTAGCTTGCCAGAGGTGACGCGACGTTTGGATAATCCCGTATCAGTGAAAGTGGAGATTTCTCCCCAGTTGCAAGAGTTGACAGAAAAGACGAAGAAACAGAGGAGATGAGGGGGATAGGGGGATAGGGGGACAAGGAGACTAAACAATTCAAAATTCAAAATTCAAAATTAAGAATCCAATTCCCAATTCCCAATTCCCAATTCCCAATTCCCAATTCCCAATGACTAATGACTAATGACTATTAACTATGAAAGTTGCTTTGTTTGGTATGAGTGCTGATCCGCCAACTGCTGGACACCAAACGGTGATTCGCTGGTTGTCAGAGCATTTTGATTGGGTGGCGGTTTGGGCGGTGAATAATCCATTTAAGTCGCATCAAACCCGTTTAGAACATCGAGTAGCGATGTTGCATTTGTTGATTGCGGATATAGATTCATCAAAGCACAATATTGGTTTGGAACAAGAACTAAGTCACTTGAGAACGCTGGAAACATTGGAGAAAGCAAAAAAGCTTTGGCTAGAAGCGGAGTTTACGTTAGTGGTAGGTTCAGATCTGCTAGCTCAATTGCCGCGTTGGTATCGTATTGAAGATTTGTTGCAGCAAGTACAACTTCTAGTCATACCGCGCCCAAGATATCCAATAGATGAATCTAATTTGCAGGTCGTACAAAAACTTGGGGGGAAAGTCACAGTTGCCAACTTTATTGGTCCAGATGTGTCCTCAACAGCGTATCGTGAAAATGGCGATCGCGAAGCCTTAACACCTCTTGTCGTTGATTATATTCAGAGAGAGCATTTGTACAAATGTTTACCCGGAAATGTAAAATCCTGAAAATGTAGAGAGAATACCCAATGGAATAGTTATCTATATTCAACGTGAAAACTTACCACAGATAAAACTTAGAAATAAAAAGTAAGGCTTTGAACAATGAGTTTCTATGCCAGGACGTAACCAAAGAAAGACTGCAGAACCGCTAAAACAACCACCTTTAGCAGATTTCAAAGTCGGTGTTGATAATGTAATTTTCTCTGTAGATATTGCACAGAACCGACTGCTAGTTCTATTAGTCATGAGACAACAGGAGCCATTTTTAAATTATTGGAGTCTTCCTGGTACTTTGGTGCGTCAAGGTGAGTCTTTAGAAGATGCGGCTTATCGCATTTTGGCTGAGAAAATAAAAGTAAAAAACCTTTATTTAGAGCAACTGTACACCTTTGGAGGACCTGAGCGCGATCCCCGAGAAGCCACTGATAGTTATGGTGTGCGTTATCTATCAGTGAGTTACTTTGCTCTCGTACGGTTTGAGGAAGCAGAATTGATTGCTGATGGTGTTACTGGAATAGCTTGGTATCCGGTAAAACAAGTACCACAATTAGCTTTTGACCATAATAAAATTCTGACATACGGACACAGGCGTTTGCGAAATAAGTTGGAGTATAGTCCAGTGGCATTTGAAGTTTTACCAGAAATGTTTACTTTGAATGATTTATATCAGTTATATACTACAGTTTTAGGAGAAAATTTTTCTGATTATTCTAATTTTCGAGCGCGTCTACTCAAGTTAGGTTTTTTATACGATACAGGAATAAAGGTGTCGCGTGGTGCTGGTCGTCCGGCGAGTTTATATAGATTTGATGCGGAAGCTTTTGCTCCATTTAAGGATAAACCTTTAATTTTTATTTAACGGCAAAGAGGCAAAGAACAAGAAGAGAAGAAAATGAAGATTGCGATCGCTCAAATTAATCCTACAATTGGTGATTTGCCTGGAAATACCCAGAAAATTCTGGAGATGGCACGAAAGGCAGTCGTAGAGGGTGCACGTTTGTTGCTAACGCCAGAACTTTCTTTATGTGGCTATCCACCACGTGATTTATTGCTGAGTCCTAGTTTTTTAGAAGCAATGGACATTGGCTTGCAACAATTAGCCAGAGATTTACCATCTGAACTCGCTGTGTTGATAGGAACTGTTGAGGAGAATTTCAAAGCACACAAGACTGGTGGAAAAACTTTATTTAATAGCATGGCTTTGTTAGAGAAGGGAAGGGTAAAGCAAGTTTTTCACAAACGTCTTTTGCCAACTTATGATGTGTTTGATGAACATCGCTATTTTGAACCTGGTTCAGAAGCTAATTATTTTACTTTGGATAATGTTCATATTGGCGTCACGATTTGTGAAGATTTATGGAATGATGAAGAATTTTGGGGCAAGCGAAGCTACATCACTAATCCAATTTCTGATTTAGCAATTTTGGGTGTAGATTTTATTGTAAATTTGTCTGCTTCTCCTTACAGTGTTAGCAAGCAGAAGTTTCGAGAAGCAATGCTTAAGTATAGTGCAGTGCGTTTTCAGCAACCGATTATCTATGCCAATCAAGTCGGGGGTAATGATGATTTAATTTTTGATGGTAGAAGTTTTGCTTTGAATCGCCAGGGCGAAATGGTGTGTCGTACCTATGGTTTTGAACAAGATTTGGGAATTGTGGAATTTGATGAGGTGCAACGAGATTTGCAGTTAGCTTCCGTAGCGCCAGAATATGAGTCTGAGGATGAGGAAATTTGGCACGCTCTCGTTTTAGGATTGCGAGATTATGTTCGTAAGTGTGGCTTTTCTAAAGTCGTGTTAGGTTTAAGTGGTGGGGTAGATTCTTCTTTGGTGGCGGCTGTTGCTACTACAGCACTAGGTAAAGAGAATGTTCTCGGTGTTCTTATGCCTTCTCCCTACAGTTCTGAGCATTCTATTAGCGATGCTTTGGTATTAGCGGAAAACCTTGATATAAAAACTCATATCATACAGATAGGGGAGTTAATGCAAGGCTATGACAAGACGTTAGCCCAGTTGTTTGCTGGAACAGAATTTGGACTGGCAGAGGAAAATATTCAATCCCGGATTAGGGGGAATTTATTAATGGCAATTTCTAATAAATTCGGTCATCTCCTCCTATCTACTGGAAATAAGTCAGAAATGGCAGTTGGTTACTCTACCCTTTATGGTGATATGAATGGAGGGTTAGCAGTGATTGCTGATGTGCCTAAGACTCGTGTTTATTCGATTTGCCGTTGGCTAAATCGCAATGGTGAGATTATTCCACAAAACGTTCTGACCAAAGCACCCAGCGCTGAACTCAAACCTGGTCAAGTCGATCAAGATTCGCTACCGTCTTACGACATTTTGGACGACATCTTGCAACGCCTGATTCACGATTACCAATCCTCAGCACAAATTATGGCTGCAGGTCATGATCCAGTAGTCGTAGACAGAGTTATTAAGTTGGTGGCGCGTGCGGAATTTAAGCGGCGACAAGCACCTCCTGGATTGAAAATTACAGATCGCGCCTTTGGGACTGGTTGGCGAATGCCTATTGCTAGTAAATGGGCTGCTATTAAAAATAGTTATCATCAGGTTTTCTCTTTGCGGCAATAGCTCTGCTGCTGGATTTACAATTCCTTTGATAGTGTAAAAAGTATTTCTCTTATGGCGAATCAAACTCCAATCCCTGTTGTTGTCATCGGTGCTGCGGGCAAAATGGGTCGCGAGGTCATCAAAGCAGTGACGCAAGCAGCAGATATGAACCTTGTGGGTGCTATTGATACAAGTCCCGAACATCAAGGTCAAGATGCAGGGGAACTGGCGGGTTTAAGTGAACCTTTGGAAATTCCAATTACCAATCAATTGGAACCGATGCTGGCGTTTGCATCTCAAGAAAAACAGCCAGGAGTAATGGTAGATTTTACCCATCCGAGTTCAGTGTATGACAACGTTCGCAGTGCGATCGCCTATGGTCTTCGTCCGGTTGTGGGTACCACTGGGTTAAGTCCAGAACAAATCCAAGACTTAGCAGAATTTGCTGATAAAGCAAGTACAGGATGTTTGATTATTCCCAACTTTTGTATTGGTATGGTGCTGTTGCAACAAGCAGCAGTTGCGGCTTCTCAATATTTTGACCACGTTGAAATTATTGAACTGCATCACAACCAAAAAGCTGATGCTCCCAGCGGTACGGCAATTCAAACTGCTCAGATGCTAGCAGAAGTAGGTAAAACATATAACCAACTTATTGTGGAAGAAACGGAGAACTTACCAGGAGCGCGGGGTAGTCAAACCGTTGATGGTGTTAGGATTCACAGTGTGCGGTTACCAGGACTGATTGCTCATCAAGAGGTTATTTTTGGTTCAGCTGGTCAAATTTATACTCTTAGACATGATACAAGCGATCGCGCTGCCTTCATGCCAGGAGTCTTGCTGGCAATTCGTAAAGTCCTCCAGTTAAAGTCGTTAGTATATGGATTAGAAAAAATTCTTTAACAGTGAACAGTGAACAGAGGAGCAGAGGAGAAGAATAATTTTTGCCCATTGCCCATTGCCCATTGATAACTGATAACTGATTTAAAAGACTCACCACTTAGCAGCACTCATGATTGTCCCACTGACTCGCCAGAAATTTGAACAAATCATTCCCCTCATTGCCACTGGTGCACAGTACAAATACTACTGGGGGAAGTTTCCAGACTTTTTGCAACGGCTGCTCATTTCTGTCGTGACGGTAGCTGTGGTTTTCTTTGTGAAAGTCATTTTGGCGCTTGATTTTGGTCCAATAGTATTTTTTGTAGGGCTAATAGGTGCTTTTTACTGGCTGTGGGGACCAGTTTTTTGGGCGAGTATGCGAAATGTCAAATGTCGCCGTTATAAGTACAGCGGTTTTCTCCGTGGTCGAGTGCTGGATTATTGGATTACAGAAGAGTTGATTGGTAAGCAGGAAACTGTCGATAAAAAAGGCGATTTGGTGATTGTCGAAAACCGAGAAAAACGCATTCACTTAGAAGTAGGTGATGACACAGGATTTACTGCTGAGTATAAAGCGCCGCTGCGAGTTGCCTACAAAGCCATTGCTCGCGGTCAGAGAGCAGAAATGGTAGTCATGTCGAATCGCCCAGACTTAAGCACTATTGATGAAATTTCCGATATTTATATTCCCAGTCGCGATTTATGGGTGAGTGATTATCCTTCTGTGCGACGGGATTTCTTTACTGAGGTGAGTAGCCGCTTGCGCCGCGATGAAGAAGATGAAAGACCGCGTCGCCGTCGCCATAGGGTGGAGAGATGAAGGAGTTGGGTTTGAAAAACTGCTGCAACGCTCTTGTTAGACCTCGCACTCGATTACGGCAACAATGGCAATAGTGAGTTCTGACATTGTAACCTCAGACACATTACCCAGTCTGCGGATGAACCTTTGTAAATCTACACCCCTTAGTTGCAGAGCGTCAATTGCAGAAACTTTGGTCAGACCATTTGTGGCATCAGGTTCAATTTTGATGTGCCAGAAATTTTGCAAGAAGTTTGCAAGAAGTATAGTTTCTAGTCTGTAATTGGGGCGATAAGTTTGATGGGAAGCTTGCCTACTGCATCAGAACTAATGACAACGGCGGGACGCACTTTCTTGATTTCCGCACCAACAGTAGGGTCAAAGTTAACCAACCAAATTTCTCCACGCTTGGGCGTATCAGGGCTAGTAGTCGATGATGTCACCTGTCATTAGCTCCTGCCATTCAGAATCTTGTTGATAGTGAACAAGCATAGCTTCTGCTTGACTTTCCAGAATACGTCTACGCTCAGACATTGGTAACTTTAGGAAAGCAAGACGCTGCTCCAAGGTAAGAGTTTGCTCTTCAGCAGAGGAACAAGGGATGGTAGCCTCTGGAATTAGAATAACTATTTCAACAGTTTGCCCTACCGAAAGATCTGGAGCTTGGATCTCAATTCTATTGCCCGGTAGTACTTTTGTTGTTATGTACAAAGTCGATTTCACTGTTCTAACTTACCCTTTAGGAATACTGATACATTTATGTGGCAGGGTAACCCTGGAACTTACACTCACCACGCGGCTGGTTCCCGTTAAAGCAAGTGTCCGTTGTTTATCTGTGGTTTCATTTTCACTCATATTGATCTGCATAAGTAGTCAGCGAGTCCTGAGCCAGGAGTCACCCCCTGAGTCCTTACGGACACGCACAAGGGACGGGGGAATTCACGCATTCGCTCATTCAAAGTTCAAAAAAAAGAGTTATTATTTTGAATTTCTCACTGTGCGAATTGGAGCGTAAGCCCTGCAGACAGGCACTCCCGGCGCGCAGCGTCTCCGCTATTGAGAAGCAAGTGGCGGATGACTTGGGGGTACACCCGCCTCCACTAATTGCATTCTGACTGCTGTATTGCTGAATTCTGAATTCTTCTTCTTTGACTTTTACCAGAGGTTTAGGACTTAGCACTAGGAGAAGAGCGACTGAAAATAGGGGAAAGGTAAGCAACCAAAACACCGATGAGAAAACCGGAAATGTTGCGAATGAGGGGTAGCCAGTCGTTTGTTCGTGTCACTACTGGTCCAATACCGAAGGAGATAAATAAGATTCCCCATAAAGGAGAGAAGATTAAAGCCCATTGCCAAGCAACAGCTTGTCCCTCGCGACGAGGTTGAGCTGCAAATCCACAAATGATTCCACCAACAACTGAAGTAATCAGAGTGAAAATCCACTGCTCTCGTGGTAATCCGGGAACGACAGCGCAACCACCCTGAAGCAAACAATTTTCAACTGCTTCCATAGCTTGTAGAATGGCTTGGTCTTCGCCCTGTTCTCGCACAAAGTACAAATTGCCAAAGCGGGTTTGCAATTCAATCCAGAAAGTGCGCGGTAGAAGTTCATAAACCGCGTCGCCCACACTGAAGCTAAGAATGTTACCACCACGGGAATCAGCAACTAGCAAAATGCTTTTGTCATCCAAACCCCAAAAAGGGATAACTGCGCGACCTGGAGTACGGTCATATTGAGTCAATACTCGCAATTTCCAGCCAGTTTCAACTTCAAATTGTTCTAGTTCCTTTACAAGGTTTTCTTCTTGAAGGCTAGTAAGAGATTTAGCTAAGTCTACAACTGGGGTTGGGGTGTCAGGTAATAGTTCAGGATTGTTATAAGCGTATGCGCTAGGAGAATGTGTCACCCAAATTGACCCAGCCAGGAAAAACACTGTCACAAAAGCCAGAATTCGTTGCCAAAAACTTTGCTGCATGAGCTTTTTTATACAAATCTCAACAGGAAAAGTGAACAAGTTGTTTTAAAAGAGTACGGGAAAAGTGATACTTCTTTACACTTTTTAACTGTAGTCTAATCTAATATCTCAGATCCAGAACTTCCACAGCAAGCTTGTCTGTAAGGTCAAGTATATGAAAACAAAGGCGCAATGCCTTATGCCCCTACTCTCTTGCCGACTGACACACGCTATTCTTTATCAAGCCAATTCTCAGACTCCGTCTGATGCTGCAAATCTTGGTCATCAAAACTGCTTTCCCAATCAGCAGCAACGTTGTAATCATTGTAATCATAATTATTGTTGTTGATGCCGTATCTTTCCGCAGGTGTGAAGCGGTTCTCCTGCCTTAGGGTTTGCCGTTCTTGTAATGTCAGCTTCGCTTTTTGAGATGGCGAGAGACGGTCAACTGTTCGCTTTGAAGATTTGGAGCGTGTGAAGGTTTTCCAAGCAGCTTGCACACCAACCATAAAACTACGCGTGCCTATTTGAACATTTTGTGCTTGCTTTTTAGCACTATCTATGCTTTGGTCCACTTGTTTAACGGCTTGACCAGCACTTCTAACACCTTCACTGACATCATCAGTTAAATCAGTAATTTCCAAGCTGGTCATGCGAATAGCATTGAGAGTGGGTGGTAACTCTCTGTAGATAGTGTCAAATAACTTTTCTGCACTGCGAGCAGCTCTTGCCAATTCCTGCAAAGCTGGTATCGCCGCCACTAAAACAGCAGTGAGACTGGCGGCGACTAGAAGTATGGACAATCCCAGCCAAAACAGGGGGTCAATCACTTTGATATCTTCTACTACTTTTACTTTTATATCTTCTACTAATTATCTATTTTCTACTAATTATCTAAATGTTGAGGAATAGTATCAGACTTTTCTTGAGCATTTTGCTGCTTCATAGCTTGGCTTTCCCGCAAACTGGCATCAATGCCAGCTGCTAGAGCCTCCCGCAGTCGGTCTAAAGTCTCATCCCAGTTAGAACGTGCGTTTGCAGAAAGGCGGTCTGCCTGTATCTGGACACTCGTTGAAATATCTTCTGCCAATTCTGGCAAAGCACTGGCAGATTTCTTTAAGAGTTGACGAGTTTCGCGTCCTGTGCGTGGAGCAATGAGCAACCCGGTTAAGGCACCGATGGTCGCGCCTAGCATCATACCGCCAATAAATAACCCAGAACGGTTGTTAGACATTTTTTTGTTCCTTTTTGTTCCTCTGCTATATAGAACTTATCCATAGTTGCCTACGACAACTACTTTGTCTACTGGGCGTGCTTCTACCAAGAATGATGGCATCAACAGTCCTCAGGCGTAACTTCGGAGCTAGCCGATCCTACGTATGAATTGAGAATTTTCTCAATTAATGAGTTAGATTGGTCGGCTTGATTTTCGCCATTCTAACCAACTCTAGATAAGTAGAGCAAACAAACAAACAAATTGGCTACTTATTCAAGCTCCTTACACCCATTTTATGTGGGTTTTCACGCCTTGCGAAATCCAAAAGATTTTATCTTTCTAAATTTTGAAAGACAATCTATCAGGCAGAAAGGTTGCCTTAATATCGAAGATAAGGAAAAATCTCCCTATTTTCTCTTTTTCACTAATGTTAACTGGGATCTAAGAAAATAACGACGCCAGACTTGCTGTCCATGTGCAAGCAGGCTGAAAATCTGTCTTAGCCGCTGGATTTGTAGCCGTGATGGTTGGTCTTTCTGTCGCAGATCATGAATATTTTGCTGACTCATGTAAATAGCTTCTGGCGCTCCAGATAGCACTGCATGGGAACTACGTTCAGCAGCAACTAAAATATTAGCTATTCTCGTTAGTCGCTTCTTAAGCTGCCGCACTCGCCAAGCCATATAGAGAAGAATTAGCGAGATAAGTATGTTGATGACGACTACGACTGTAACCATTGCTTAACTTTGTTGCACCCACTGAAAATCTTGCTAGATTATGACTCTAATTGAAGCTATGAAAATCACTTCATAGTTAAGTTGTAGATACTGAACTATCCCATGCATAAATGCACCGGGTGTCCCCGCCATTGAAATGTTGGTGTATCAGATGCAAAGTGGGCTACTACTCAGTCAAACAAACTTTTTGACTTTATTTAAGAAGAAGTTAAGGCGTATTTTTTTAAATCATCCAAGGAAACCACTTCCAAAGCTCTAGCATGAGTTGCGCCAAGGATGACAGGGGGAGCAACATCAGCCTCAAGAGCTTCTTGCCAGCGAGCAGCACATAAACACCAGCGATCGCCTTCTTTCAAACCAGGAAATTGATACTCAGGAACTGGGGTACTGAGGTCGTTTCCTCGCGATTTAGTAAAATCGAGAAATTCTGCTGTCACTTGGGCGCAAATAACGTGCAACCCAAAATCCATACCACCTGTGTTACACAACCCATCACGGTAATATCCAGTCACGGGAGAAGAGCAGCAAATTTCTAGCTTTTCGTTGAGTACATTTCTTGCTTCTGTCATCGCTCATTCCTTTTACTTTTTTTAGAGGAAGTAGGGAAATTGGGTGAGTCGTTTCAGTCACGACTTTAGCAACTTTAGTTAATAATATATAAATCACAAAACTCAAAACAAGTGTACTATAAAAACTAAAAAGTCTTCTGTTAAGTTGCATCCTCCAGATCAGATGTCATGTCTAAACGCCTTCTAGTTGTTGAATCCCCTGGTAAAGTCAAAAAGCTCAGTCAAATTCTGGGAGCGGAGTGGATTGTTCGTGCTAGTTGCGGTCACATTCGCGAACTGAGCAATGAAGGTGAGGATTCTTTGGGCTTTATCATGGATGGTAGCAGCGTGCGGTGTCGCTACGTACCCCGCAATCAGCAAGCAAGGGAAACGATTCAACAACTCAAGGCTGCACTCAAGCAGGTAAAAGAAGTTGTCTTAGCAACTGATCCAGATCGAGAAGGAGAAACTATTGCTTGGCATCTCAAGGAAGCTTTGGGACTGAAAGACCCGAAACGAGCAGTTTACACCGAGATTACAGAATCCGCAGTTCGTTCTGCGATCGCTAATCTCAGAGAGCTTGACCTCAACTTGGTAGGAGCGGGATTATGCCGAGATTGTTTGGATAAGCTAGTCGGTTACAAAGGAAGTCCACTGGTTTGGGCACTCAATAATGGAGCAAAGAGTGTAGGACGAGTCCAGAGTGCTACTCTACACCTCATTTGCCAGCGTGAGAGGGAAATTGAGTCTTTTGTTCCCCAAGACTACTGGAGTATCTGGGTTGACTATGCTGAGGGATTTCGCGCTTTCTACAAAGGGACGGTAAATGCTCCTTCGGAAACACCAAAGCAAGAAACAGAAGTTCATGATGACACGGCAAATAATCATACAGAAGCACCAGAATCTACTCGCGTTCTTTCAGAAGCAGAAGCAACACGCTTAGTTGAAGAAGCGAAACGCCATCCTCATCAAATTGTCCAATATGAGGGGAAGGTAGTCAACCGCCAACCACCTCCACCCTTTATCACCTCTACCCTTCAGCAAGCTGCTGGTTCCAGGTTAAAATTTGCTCCTGAGAAGACCATGCAAGTTGCTCAAAAGTTGTATGAGGCTGGTTTAATTACTTACATGCGGACAGACTCAGTCATGTTGAGTCCGGAGTTTTGTGATAGTGCTCGCAAGTGGTTAGAACAAAATGATCCGGAAAATGTACCTCAGCAAACTGCCAGACATCGCAGTAAGAAAACTGCTCAGGAAGCACATGAGGCTATCCGTCCGACGGATGTATTTCGTCCTTCCACTGAGTTACGAGTCGAACTTTCTGCAGATGAATTTAACTTGTATGTCCTCATCTGGAAAAGAGCGATCGCATCCCAATGTCGTCCGGCTCAACTCCGTAAAACTCTCATCATCACTCAGTCCGGTGAACTTTTATGGCAAGCTAGAGGACAAGTCGTAGAATTTCTTGGTTATGCTCGGTACTGGTCAAACCTCAGCAAAGATACAATCCTGCCAAACTTACAACAGGGACAAATGCTGACTTTGGAGAATGCAGGTCATGAAAAGAAACAGACTCAACCTCCACCCCGCTACAGCGAACCAAAACTAGTACAACTGATGGAGCGCAAAGGCATTGGTCGTCCAAGTACCTATTCTCCCACGATTGCAACCCTTAAAAAACGGGGTTATGTCCAACTCATAAAGGAAAACCTACAACCGACTGCGCTGGGTTTGGAAGTTGATGCTTTTTTGTTGAAGGCGTTACCGGATTTGTTAGAGACAGAATTTACTGCAAAGATGGAAGATGCTTTGGATAGCATTGCTTCAGGGAAACAACCGTGGCAGCATTATCTCACAAATTGGAACCAGAATTACTTTGCACCAGCTTTGGCAAAGGCAAAAACCGTACCCGTGAGTTCATCAAATGGAGCTAACGCTTCTGGTGTCGCTGAACGCAAATTTGAGACATCCAGAACTCGCTGTCCTCAGTGCAACAACAATCTAGCCAAAATTAACAGCAATAAGGTTAAAAAGAAATACTTTCTCAAATGTGTCAGTGGGTGTGAAAATGTTGTCTTGTTCTGGAGTGAATACACCAAGACTTGGGAGCCTCCTCGTTCTCAAACACGATTAGATGCAAATCCTCAAAAGCCTCCAGTTAAGATAACCACATATCCTTGCCCAGTGTGTAAGCAACCTTTGGAGGAGTACACTTATACGAAAGACGCACAGAGTAAGAAAATGCTCCGGTGTTCAAACCCCAAATCCCGAAATGAGCAGAAACATAAGGATGTAGCTTATTTTAGTACGCCCAAAGGGTGGTGGAGTCCCAAGTTTGGAGAGTTGAAGTGTTAAGCTGTTCGTTTAGTTAGATTGAAAAATTTAGCTTATCAAACAGCTATTTATAAAATCAAGCACAACTTACTTTTACTAAGATAGTGTTGCTAAAAACTCCTCTGGCAACATTGCTGGAACTAGAGAATTAGCAAAATCGGATGTATTTCGTGTTACGATTACTTCTAAGGCTGCTATATTAGCTGCTGCACTGGTTACTGCATCCTCAAAATCTACGATCGCATTTTGCAAAGCTTGTCGAATTACCTCGTCAGTAACGCTGGCAACTTGGATACGCTGCAACAACCTTGCAATGACTTCGCGTGCTGACTCACTACCAATTTGGCGACGCAAAATATAGAAAATATTGGTTACTGCATGACCTGAAACATATCCTTGGACTTGCTCTTGTGTCACGGTATTTAGTGCTCGTGCGGAAGCTATAACAAATGGTTGACGTTGCGCTAGAACATCTAGCAACACATCGCTATCAAATAAAACCCGCTTCAACGATATTTCCTCTCTAAATAATCCACATAGGATTCTGTCGGATTTTCTCCTCCTAGCTGAATCGCACCAATTAAACTTTGAGTCCAAGAGTCAAGTTCAGTTAAAGGCTTTTCGGTTGGATTCTCAGAAATAGGCGACAATGTTTCTTGCTGAATCGATGCTAACACCGACTCAACTAAACGCCAGCGATCGCTAATTGGTAATTGCAATGCTTGCTCTTGCAATTCTTGCAAACTCATCAGTATTTTTTCACTCAAAGCTATCTATCTTTTATTGTAAATCGATGATGGTGTAGCGATTGACCAATGCGGTGGCTGTTAGTGTTTCTATAATGACCAGTGTTTGCGGTGTACAATAAATTGAATAGGTGCTATTGCTGGTGTTTTGCAGATTGCTTAATTTGTTTAATTTTTCCTCTAGCGCCACCATCGCCCTACATCTTGGATGGCGATTGCGACTTGGTGAGTCTTGAAATAGGTCAATCAGCGCGCCCTGATTTACCCCAACTTTACCCCAATAATTTGACTAACCCCGTCCAAAAATGTCCAAAATGGCATAAAATTTACCAGATTGACACCACCAAAACCCCCGCAAGCCAAGTGTTTGCGGGGTTTTGTGTGTTATGCCAGGAACCAGATTTGAACTGGTGACACGAGGATTTTCAGTCCTCTGCTCTACCAACTGAGCTATCCCGGCGTGGATTTGTTTGTTTGCCACGATTACTTAAGATAGCAAAGTCACATTCATTTTGCAAGTCTTAGCAGAAAAAAAGTTATGCCACTTTTGTTCTCAATTTGACCCAGCTAAAAACTGCCAGGAACACCACAAACTGAACAAGAACGATACTAGGACCGGAGGCAAAGTTGAACAGGCCCGATACAATGATACCAGCAATACTGCTGAGAGAACCAACAATCACCGACAACAACAGGAAGCGATTAAAGTGGTGACTCATCAGTTTGGCGCAAGAGGCGGGAATAACCAAAAAAGCGTTGACTAGTAAAATGCCAACAGCTTTAATTGCCACAGCCACAGCTAATGATAGCAATATAACAAACCCATAGCGGTATGACTGAACTGGAATACCTTGCACCTTTGCCACAGCAGGGTTAAGCGTTAACAAAATTTGTTGCCTGAGAGTTGATAATAAGAATACACTGCCTCCAACAAGCACAAGCAGGGTCAAAATCAAATCTGTGAGGTCAATAGCGAGAATATCGCCAAATAGCACACCCATTAGGTTACCGCGATATCCTTGAATTAAGCTAGTGAGAATCACGCCTATTGCCAACGCACCTGACAGAACAATACTCAGAACGCTGTCACTAGCTAAATCGGTTTTCTCCATAAAGTAGAGGACAACTATCCCAAAAATGAGTGTGAATGGTAGCAGCATCCAGGTAGGGTTTAACTGTAGTAGCACACCTAGCACCACGCCGACTAAAGCAGCATGACCAACAGCATGACTGAAAAAAGACAACTGGCGCAAGGTGACAAAACTGCCAAGTAAACCGCCAAGTATTCCCATCAAAACAGCACCCACAATAGCACGTTGCATGAATGGAAACTGGAGTAAGGTTACCAGGTTATTGACGTTGGTGAGAGCAAGCTCAGCTATTTGGCAATTATTTAATAAAAGCATATGTTATTTTGTCTCACGCATTCGGCGGAGCCGTTCTCGCAGAGTAGTCGCAAAGGCGAGCCAGTACTGCAGGAGGGTTTCCCGACAGAGGTATCTGGCGTCGCAAAGAAGAACACCAAGAAAATGAATGAGTGCAAGAAGTTTATTCATAACTTAGTTATGATAATGTCGATAGCGACGGAAAGCAGGACTGTAGGTTGCTAAAAGATTTTGGGGTGAAAGAGCGACTTCTGGAACACCAGTGCAAACAATGGTTTGGTTAAGGCAAATGACGCGATCACAATAGCGGCTCACCATATCAATGTCATGGGAAACCTGCAACACAGTCCATCCTTCTTCCTGCTTCAGTTCATTGAGCAGGGTATAAAAATCTGCTGCACCTTGTACATCTACTCCAGCAAACGCCTCATCTAGCACCAAAAGTTGTCGAGGTGTGACCAAACAGTATGCTAATAATACCCGTTTGAGTTGACCGCCACTGAGAGTTCCAATTGCTTGATTTTGCAAATGGTAAGCGTCGGTTCTCCGCAAAGCTTCAGCGATCGCTGCTGATTTTTCCCTACTAGATTCCCCAAAACTTCTCTTTGTTGGAGTGGCTTGAAGAGGTTTTCTTTTAACTTCTTTCACCCATCCCAACCCTACTAATTCATTAACACAAATGGGAAAGCTGCGGTCAAAGATAAAATTTTGTGGCATATAGCCCAACTGGTGACGTAAATTACCTAAGCGTGTGATTGGGCGACCCAATATTTCAATTTTGCCAGCACTTCGTGGAATCAAATCCAAAACTGATTGTACTAGCGTACTTTTACCCGCGCCATTAGGACCAACTATAGCTGTATTCGTTCCTGAGAACAATTCAAAAGAAACATCCCGAACAGCTAAGTAACTACCTTGATAGACAGTCAATCTCTCTACTTTTAAAACAGGAAAGTCATTAGTCATTAGTCATTAGTCATTAGTCATTAGTCATTAGTCATTAGTCATTAGTCATTAGTCATTAGTCATTAGTCATTAGTCATTAGTCATTAGTCATTAGTCATTAGTCATTAGTCATTAGCCATTGGTGATTTTTTTATTAACAAAGGACAAATAACTAATGAAAAAAATTATTTACAGGCTGTTTCTAAAGTTTGCAAATTATCTCTCATCGCTTTGAAATAATGCTGCGGTTCTGTATTGCCAGTTTCTAAAGAATCCAGGGGACGCAAAGTTAAATTTAAGTCCTTAGAAAGACTTGTTAACAATTTGTTATCTACTCCTGGTTCGCTAAACAAAGCTTTCACTTTATACTTTTTCACTGCCTTCACTGCATTTTGTATATCTGCTGGCGCTAATTGATCTTCGGGAATCTCTACGACTGCAACTTGCTTGAGGTTATAGCGTTTAGCTAGGTACGGAAAAGCATCATGAAAAGTGATAAAGGTACAACTAGGATTTTTTTGTAAAGTTTGCTGAAATTCACTATTTAAACTGTCCAATTGCTTGATATATGCTGCTGCATTTGCCTCATAAGTCGCTTTATTTGCAGAGTCAGCAGCAATTAACCCATCCCGAATATTAGCAACTTGCTGTTTTGCTAAAACTGGATCTAACCAAACATGAGGGTTACCCTCAGCGTCTTCGTGTTCTTCCTCTTTTTGACTAGTTTTCTCAACTGGTGAAATTTCATTTAAGGGTTGAATACCTTTACTGGTATCTATGACAGACAATTTGGGATTTTGGGCATTTTTTATTGTGTTGTCTAAAAATTCCTCCAAACCCAAGCCATTTTTTACTAATACATTTGCCGTAGCGATCGCTCTGACATTTTCTGGTGTAGATTGATACTCATGTACTTCTGTTCCCGGTGGCACTAAAATTTCCACATCTGCTGTATTCCCAGCCACCGCCTTGGTGAACATATACATCGGCAGAAATGTTGTCACTACTTTGATTTTCTCTGACTGCGGGGATGGAGCGGATGTCGCTTCTTGTGCTTGCGGTGACTGTTCGGGAGTCGTTGTCTGATTTGTATCAGATTGAGTACACCCAGCACTCAGCGATAACATGAGCAGAGCAATTAGAGGTATAATATCTCTTCTGTGTTTATTTGTTCTACGTCTGGTATAAGCCTGGCTCACCGTTTTCTCTCCTTAGGTAAAAGCTGTTTGCTTTTTTTATTTAAATTTCTGTTGACAATGAGACTTATTCTACATCCAATACTATAATAATTCTCATTCTCAACAGATAGCTATGATTCAGTGTGAGTAGTAACAAAAAAGTTTTTCAGGAAGTACTGCTGTCTACAGCTAACCTGACTGAATGTATAAATTTATCCAAAATGAACTCTTAAGGTTTGTCTTGTAAAGGTCTTACTTTGATTTACATTTAGGTTTAATGACGTTTTTTGAAATCTTGTTAAAAATTTGGCTGATTACTGATAAATTAATGAGACTACTTTCTATTAAAAATGAGCTTTTACAAAGCACAGTGTGTGGACTAACTAAGAATTAGTGTGAGGAGAAAATGGCAAAATTGTGGAAATCTCTGCTGACTAGTCCAGTAGTTTTCGGGGTGATATTGGCGATGAATACTACTGCTATTGCAGAGGAAACATCTACCAATTTGGAAATCAAAGAAGCTGGGAATACCCCTCAAAATAAGACAATGGCACAAGTGACTTCAGTGTCTCAGTTGTCCGACGTACAACCAACAGATTGGGCATTTCAAGCACTGCAATCTCTTGTGGAGCGCTACGGTTGTATTGCTGGATACCCGAATGGTACTTATCGGGGGAATCGGGCGATGACACGGTATGAGTTTGCTGCTGGTTTGAATGCTTGTTTAGACCGAGTTAACGAACTCATTGCTACCGCCACAGCAGATTTGGTAAACAAACAAGATTTAGCGACATTACAAAGACTGCAAGAAGAATTTGCCGCAGAACTGGCGACACTGCGAGGTCGTGTGGATGTTTTGGAAGCGAAAGTTGCTGAACTGGAGGCAAATCAATTTTCTACAACAACAAAATTACAAGGGCAAGTGGTTGCTGCAATCACTGGTGTCCTGGGAGGTGATAGAGTTAACAATGTAGATGTTGAGGACAATAACATAACCTTTGGGGCGCGAGCGCGTGTGGAGTTTGTCACCAGCTTCACAGGCAAAGATACTCTCTTCACTAGAATACAAACTAATAATATTCTCAACCCTGATATTGGAACACCAGAAGGTAACCTGTTTCTTGGCAGTGAAGACGGTACCACAGATGCTTTTATCGATACACTGTACTACGAATTCCCCATAGGCGAAAGTACAGAGGTTATCGCAATTGCCAATGCGGGTGCGGCGGATGACCTGACCAGTACAGTCAACATTTTTGATGGGGACGGCGCATTTGGTGCTTTATCCAGCTTTGGCACACGAAACTCAATTTATTATCAAATGAATGGTGCGGGACTGGGAGTCACTCAGCGTCTTAGTAAGGCGTTCTTAGTCAGTTTGGGGTATTTAGCAGGTTCATCAAATGATCCATCCTCTGATAATGGATTGTTAAAAGGTCCATATGGTGCGATCGCACAGCTCACTTTTGAACCCAGTGAGCGCTTTAGTATTGGCTTGACCTACATCAATGCTTATAATCAGGAATTGGGTACTGGTAGCCAACGGGCAAATCCTATATCCTTCCTTCAGTCTCAGCTTGCCCCTCCCCCTGATGTAACTGGAGAACCTGAGCCAGTGAATGTGCCATTTTCCAGCAATTCCTACGGTGTACAAGCATCCCTTGGTCTTAGCGATAAATTTGTCTTGGGTGGTTGGGTTGGATATACCAACGCTCGTAACTTGTCCACCGAAGGAGGAAGAGTTGACCGTGGGGAGCTTGAAATTTGGAACTGGGCTGTCACTTTAGGATTTCCCGACCTTGGAAAAGAAGGAAACTTAGCTGGTATTATCTTCGGTATGGAACCTAAAGTGACAGGTTCTAGTATTAATGAAATTTCTAAAGACAGAGACACTTCCTATCACGTAGAGGCGTTCTACCAATACAAGGTGACTGACAATATTACTATTACTCCCGGAGTTATCTGGCTGACTGCGCCAGATCATAACAGTAACAACGATGATGTTGTGATTGGTGCAGTGAGGACTACTTTCACTTTTTAAGAAGTACAAAAAGACCAGCTGTAGTAAGCTGGTCTGTAAAATTTTTCTTCGCGTTGTCTTCTCAAAAGAGTTAAACCCGACTTGCGCGTTCCCAAAACGCAACGGGATACTTTTCTTAACAATATTGTAACAGTCAGCACAAATTTTTTATGACATTTATCAAAAAAAGATATTGAGGAAGAAAATTAGCCTCTATCTTTAAAAAGAATTCAAAAGATGGTATAGAGAGAACAGGGAAATCACTTAGAGGATGTTTGTAAAGTCTAATTTATTACTAGCCTCGGCGACTAGAAGTCGCACGCCAGTTGCTACAACGGGGGGAACCCCCCGAAGCTTTGATCGGAGGTTTCCTCCGCTCAAACTTCTCTCCGCAAGGCGCTGCTCTCCGCAACGCACTGGCTCGGCTACACAGACAAAACCCGCAAGGCAAGGGTTAAAAACCTTGATTTTTCGTTAGTCCACGGAGGTGGTGAGACAGCGCTGCACCGACGTCTCCCTCTCAATAGCGGAGACGCTACGCGTTGGCTCAAGCCTCCGCAGGACTTACCGTAGGCGACTGCGAACCCGTTCGCGAGTGCGTCTGGTGACAGGAGAAGGGACTTTGCTTGTGTAGTAGCGAATTATATTCGCCCAATACTTTTAAAACATCCTCTTAAATTTCAATTAAAAATCAAAAGTTACAGCTTTTCAAAGAAATAAACCACACGTAGGGGCTGTTCTTGCCGTGCCTCTACGAAAATCTGTGGTTCAATTAACTGAAAATAGCTATAAATTAAAAAGTGTGTCTTTACAACTTAGGACTCAGGATTCAGCACTAATGACTGCGGTTGTCCCCAAATGATACGCTCCTGCTTGTAGATAGCGATTCCCGGTTTAGCTCCCTTGGGTTTGTAAACATATTTTGGCTGAGTATAAACAACAGGTACCTGGTCACTTTGACGACCACGGCTGTAGTATGCTGCTAAGTTAGCAACATATTGCAAATCAGCTTCCTCTGGGACAGTACCCGGTTCTAGACGCAGCAGCACATGACTACCTGGAATCTCTTGAGCGTGGAACCATAAATCGTAATCATTTGCTACACGAAAGGTTAATTGGTCATTTTGGCGGTTATTACGACCAATTAAAACTTCAAAACCATTGGGGGTGCAGTCATGATAAAAGTTAGTGCTAGCGGCTTCAGTTGAACTGCGACGACGGTATTCTGAGTCTTCTAAATATTGCTGTCCAATGAGTTCCTCTCGGATTTCTTCAAGAGCTTGTAAATCTTCTGCTGTTGTATAATTCTCTATTTGAGAAATAGCCGCTTCCACTTGCTCCAAATACTCAATTTCAGCATTGACTTCAGCTAATAAAGGTTCTACAGCGGTACGAGCACGTTTGAGCTTTTGATGCTGTTTATAGAGATTTTGAGCATTTTGTACAGCATTTTTATCTGGCTGTAAAGCGATTTTTACTGGTTCGCTAGATTCAAAATCCGGGATAGTAATTTCCGTCATTCCTAAGCGCCACTCATGTAGATGTGCCATCAACAAATCAGCCTTTTGTCGATACTCATCTGCTTGTTCTGACTGCTGCAAGCGTTGCTTAAAATTAGCAGCTTTCAGTCGTAATTTTTCCAAAATATTCTTCAGTTTCTGACTCAATTGATGCCGCAGTTGGGAAAATATTTGTTGATTTCGCTGGTCGGTGTAGTATCGGTTGAGTAACTCTTGGATATCTTTCGCGCTCTTGTGAACACCCCAACCAAGTACGGTGTAACCTTCTTGTGTCCAAGCAGGTTCAAATTTCTCGCTTTGGAGCCTTTGCAGCCATTCTTGCCAATGGTGAAACAGCTGTTGCCAATCATCGGCTTTTAGGATGTCTGTCGAACTTTCTGGATCTATGTCTGATACTAGCAGCATTGACTGTATCAGTGAAGGAGAGACACCACGATAGGTTTTGAGCAACTGACGCTTGATAGCTCCTGGTACTAAGCTAACCCGTTCTTGCCAACGTTCTTGAGATTCACTCAAGTTGGGTATAGCAGCAGTGAGACTGGGTGGTGTTTCATAAGGTTGTCCTGTCAGAACTGGACGAACGCTAGATTGTTGTTGTTTGACTTGATGGGCAACGGTAATAATGATGTTATTAGCATCAGTAAGAATAACGTTGCTGTACTTGCCCATGATTTCGACGTACAGGTGATATAGGGCGCTTTCTCCCGGACGACGGGCAAATTGCAAATCAACGACACGTTCCCAAGGGGCTATTGTCTCAAGCGCCACCAACGCCAAACCACCCAACTGGTGCAGTAGTTGTTGGCTAAAAGTGAAGGTATCTGGTGTTCTTGGTGGTGGATCGCCGATATGAAGGCGAGCTGCTTGCGGATGCCAAGAAATTTCTAGCCAACTCCGCTGTTTCAGAGTACGGAGTGCTATAGCAATAGTATAGCTGTTACGCTGATAGACCTGCTCTATACGCGATGGCAACCAGCGATCGCGCATGTCGCTACAAACAGCGGTAAGAGTTGTAAAGTCAAATGTTTGCACAACGGTTAGTCGCTGTTGTTTAGGTATTGATAGTTAGTATAACAATCGTTTTGGATATATTAATCCTATTTGATTTGTGTTGGCGTAGCCTGCGCTTTGCGCATAAATCGCGCATGTGCAGATTTCCGACTTCTTATATCAAGTTCGCTTAATTGCTTATATTTCTTGTACCTTTAATTTCACTGGGAGCATCCCAATTTTGCACAAAAGATGGTAGTGGGAGCATCTTGCTCCCTACTTTATTTTATAGTGCGGGCATCTTGCCCGCACTATAAAATAAAATAAATTTACACATTTGGGATGCTCCCCAAATAAAAAGACTTCTTTATGAAGCCTTTTCCGAAACACCTAGTGTTAAAAATCTTAAATGTATAATTGCAAGCTGTGTCTCGGTGAGAGATAATTAATGCTTGGTGTAGTGTAAGAAGTTGACAACAAAAAAGTGTAGTTTTCTTACTACTAACTTCTTAACATCTACTGTTAACTTACCAACATCGCTTCTTTTTGTGTATCTTCAGATTTTTCTTGCAATAACTTGGTGTAAAGTTGAGCAAGCTGCGATGCAACTCCCTCCCAACTGAACTTTGCTTCAACCCGCTTTCTCGCAGCTTGACCCAACTCGTCTCGCCATTGGGAACTACTAAGAATTCGGTCAATCGCAGCAGCGAATGCAGCGACATCTTGTGGTGGTGCCAATAAACCAGTTTCTTCAGAAACGACTGTAAATTGAAGTCCACCAACATCGCTTGCTACTACTGGTGTTTGACTCGCCATCGCTTCGATCGCTACCAATCCAAATGGTTCGTAGTGACTAGGAACAACACAAACATCAGCAGCGGCGTAGTAATATGGTAGGATTTCTTGACTGATACGACCAGGGAAAGTCGTAAAGTCGTTCATCCCTAATTCAGCAACTATGCTTTCAATGCGATCGCGTTCCTTTCCATCGCTGTGTCCTGGACGGCTACCACCACCAATAATTAACTGGAGCTTTCCAGATCCTCGCAACTGAGACTCTCCCACAGCACGCACTAATGTTTCTATGCCTTTGCGTGGATCAAAACGTCCTACATACAATACAAGTTTTGTTTCTGGATCAATTCCCAACTGCGCTCTTGCTGCTTGTCTATCTATGCAACCAAACTGTGTAATGTCTGTACCACACGGAATAATGTCGATACTTCCTTTTGTGGAAACAAGCGATCGCATATGTTCTTTTTCTTGCGGACTTGTCGCCACAATTCGTTCGGCTGTCTCTAAAACATGTTTTTCTACTGCTAGCCTGGTACTAGCAATCAAAGGAATTGTTTCAATCGTGTTGTACTTAACTGCTCCTAGGGAGTGGTATGTATGAACCTGCTTACTCCCTTGGATTTCTTTGAGCTGCATTCCTACCCAACTAGAGAGCCAGTAGTTTGTATGAACCAAAGGGTATACGAAGCCATTCTCTTGCTGGAATTGGAGAAAATTATCTAGAAATTCTGGCAAGTATCCGAACAAATTGTCTCGCGGTACAAATTCAACAGCACCAGCTTCTAATCGAATAGTTCGACAGTTTGGGCTATGTTGAACAATTGTTTGTTGTTCCGTACTCACTTTGCGAGTAAACATTTCTACTTGCCACCCAAGTTTGGCTAGTGCTTCTCCAACTTGGCGCACGTATACATTTTGTCCTCCAGCCTCTTCTTTCCCAATTTCAACCGCTGGATCGCCGTGTACTGAAATTAGGGCGATGCGTTGTTCAGTTCTAGAGTTCATAGTTTGTTGGTGTCTTCTTGTCGAGAGGTTTCAGGCAACTAACCTTATTACCTACGCAGAAAGAAAGTTTAATATTCTTTATTTTATTTTAATGTAAAAACAACCTTTTTATACATCCGATCATAGAAGTAAGATTTTATGTGCGTATTTCTCTTTAACTTTTTATGCTACGGTTGCTATATTTTTAGCTAATCTGCTTAATAAGTAAATCTAAATTTTGTAATTATAATGACATTTATAAGTTTCATCTATGTTGTTTCTGTTGTTTCGAACACAAAATGTATATTTAACTATTTATTTTTGCTAAAAATTAAGTACGTACAAGGTACTTAAAGACTATATTGATAGTTGCGTTGTATATTTACAAAATATACCTAGCGAACAACTAAATTTTTGAATACAACTTCTCAAACTACTCCCTTCTCGGTCTAAGATTACCTATAATGATTTACTCCTCTCTCTGTGTCGCGCCAGGTGCTACAACGGGGGAACCCTCCGCAGTCGCCACAACGGGACGCCAAGGGCGAACGCGCAGCGTCTCCGCTACTGAGAAGGGGAGACGCAATCATGCGAACAAGCGGGGAACCCCGAAGTTGCCACAACGCGGGGAACCCGCGCATCTCCCAAGGGGAGACGCCAAGGGCGAACGCGTAGCGTTTCCCTTAGGAAAAGGCGCTGCTCTGCGCCTGGTGCGGTTAAAAAATAGGTATTCTTCTGGCGGTTCGGGAGTAGTACACGATTATTTTTGAGCTTTTAATGTGAAAATTTACACTTTATGCCTTTTATAGAAAGAAATCTCTCAAGTGATGGTAAGTTAATTAACAACAATAAATACTTCGACAAAATCACATAAGACTTTAATCCCTTAGTCTCTATTCTCCTCTGAACATATACTGTATGCAATTAGAATTTATTCCTGTTGAAGAATTTTACTTTGCTTTGACTTTGGCAGTTCGGACTCTGGAAGAATTGGAAAAACCAGGTCTTGTCGAACAAGTGCGATCGCGATTGTTGGTAGAATGCGGTCAACCTTCTACCGTCGCTCCTGGCAAACAGAATACTTTTCATTATGTATTCTGCGTACAAGGTGTAGATAACAGCCCTGCATCTGGACTTGTCGTTTCTATTTCAGACTTACAGGACAAGCTGCGCTTGAGTAGCGATTATGGTTGGACGCTAGATCAAGAACGCAAGCCTATTCGCACTGAAAAATATAGCCAGCGATCGCAGTTCGCCCAACAGTTGCGATCGCACTTACAACTATGGTTGCAACTTCCCTTGAGCTAGATAGCTAAAGGATATCCAGGCTAATAATTAAAAATTAAAAATCAAGTTTTTTTGATTTTTAATTTTTAATCTCTCCTTCTTGGATATTAACTTGTCGTTTGTGCGGCAAGCATTTGCTTGAGTTTTTCCAACTCATTAGCCCACCTGGGATCTGGACGAATAGCTTCTTCCGTAGTTGCGGCTGGTGTGTGTTCCCTAGCACCGCCACCACCCCGACGAGACTTCTTAGAGTTTTTCTCTCTACGATTGTTTTCTCTTGTTGGAGTAGGACTAGCGTTGCTACTTGTAGCATGACTAGTAACTTTAGTAGGTTGCTCTTCGTTGTTTTCCTCTCCTTTCGTCCGAGGTAATGCCTTCTCGAGTTTGATAGGAGAGTCTTTGAACAAGTAACCATTGTACTTTTCAATAATTTGGTCTGCTTGTTCGTCATTGTTAACTGTAAGAAAACCAAATCCACGACATTTGCCGGTTTTTCGGTCTTTTATCAGTTTAGTGGTAACAGCATCGCCTTCTGCTGCAAAAACTGCTTGCAGTTCCTGACGATCTATTTCTTCTTTGGGCAAATTGCCTATATATAGGCGAATGGACATGAACTACACCTCCACAAGTTGAGTGAACACGACCAGGCAAAAAACAGTAGTTTGGCTCTGGCTTTTGATAGATACTGTTGACTAACGCTGCCACAAACCAATTTTTTTCTCCAAACTGTTAACCTATACAATACAGTTTTTTACCAGGATAAAGCTTGCTTAATACAAAAGCGCACAACTCTAATAACACCTTTATTCTAAGAATTGTGAATTTTACAGCGTACTGCTTCCAACTGAAAAGTTCTTCTACACTTTTTTTCCGAAAAATCAAACATTATTCCTTACATTATCACGCTATTTTACACGCAGCTAGTTCATGTTAGACATTTCCAGCAATAGCATAATTGCATAGTAGCATAAAATACACTTTTTCTAAAGTTTAGTGGCCCAGAAGCAAAAACCAGCCAGTAGCTGGCTGATTAACTGCTGTGTTGGCGAGAAAAAGGGTATATATTGGCGCAAGCAGCTGCACAGATAACCTAGCTTGAAAGCCAAGGTATATCAGTTTTAGCTATTACTATGAAATAATGTAACATTTTATTGAGAAGTGCGCAACATTTGTTTACAAAATGAGCCTCGCGCTCGTCCCTGAGTCCTTACGGACACGCTCTTGCGCATTTTCCTCCCCTTGTCCATTTTCAAGACAGTCCCCCATGAACTAGCTTTCACAAACCTTGTTATGAAAATACCTCTTGCCCATTGCCCATTGCCCATTTTCAAGACAGAAGGCATTCGACTAACCTTTTGACAAGATGTATACTCCCCAAGCGTCTATCGCAACAGCTAAAACTGTAGACCAAATGGGATGAGGACTGTAGATGGTTTTACCGCTATGAGTTTGCAGAGTGTGGATGTCAATCCAAGGCGTTGCTCCTCGCCGTAACCAACCTGTTACCATAATCTGCCGATCGATCAAGTCCTGAGGATTGATCTGTTGCCCCAGCCACCGAACATAGTGTAATTTCACTGAAGCTGTACTGGATTGCAGGATGAAATCTTGTCCCAAGCAGTTACTTGTACCTCGGCGACCTAATAGCTTACCGATAAGACGCACGTTGATACTATCAGATGGGAGAGCAGCTGGGTTGGATAAGAGGTTAGGCAATCGCTCATCTGTTTGGGTTGTGCTAGGTCTAATATCTGGGAAAAAAGAATTCATTCGGATTAATATACCGATGCTAAATCCAATGAGCAAGCAACCTGTAACAAAAGACCAATCATCGTATATCCACTTTAAGTTCAAAAACTTAAGTGCATATGCCGTTTGCCAAACGAGCCAGATGAGAACAGCAAGCACACCACCAATGGGAATTGCTAAAAAGGGAGCAATTTGAATGAAAAAGGATTGACGCCTGACTCTCAAAGGCTGTTGGTTTTCCAAATTTAATTCTGTTTCTAAATGCCAATGGCGGGCTATAGATAACAGACGTTGCAGGCGATCGCCTATCAAGGGGTGAGTGTTGTTGATGACAAACCACCAGCGATAGGGATTAAGATAGTCCCACATTAAAAACGATTCAAAAGTCGTGTGAGGAGCAATACTGCCCAAACAAATACTTTGCTGGTAGCCTACAGGCGCTAGTATATTTAAGCTTTCTAACTGCCAACTGGTGTGTTCTTGTTTTTGGATATCACCAGCAATACCAACAGCAATTTTCAGTAAAGCACGGACAAGACCATTAGGATTACCAGTGATTTCAACAGCAAAGCGATCGCTGTAGTAGAGCCGCAGTTGAGACAACCACAATGCAGTTCCTGTCAGCAAACACCACACCACATAGGCAATGCCTGCCATAACACTCACAACCCAACGCCAAACTCGCACCGTTGTTCTGTCTCCCCATTGACAAAGATACTGGTATGTTTTATATGTAGGAACTGTGACCAGTAGCACCAAAGACATGACAACAAAATCCCAACGGGTAATATGCCCTAGCTGGATGGCGTATATTGAAGCTATCTCATCATCACAAAGCTGCTCTAACAGTCCCCGACTTACCACAATTCGCGCAGTACGGGGTAAATTACCATAGGTCAGCGCCAAAGGTGCTGCTAATGGCAAGACACTCAGTTTTGGGAACTGCCAACCTTGTTGTTGACAATAGCGTTGTAGTATCGAGACAGCTTCTTGACTATACTTATTTAATGTGTCCCTCTCCAGTTCTCGCTGACCATAGAAATCTGTGAGTATTCGGTCTAGCAACCAAGGAGAAACGCCTATCAAGATGAGCAGAACAAGCAGCAACAATGAAGTGGGATTAGCGTATAAAAGTTGTATTGGCTCTAAGTATGGGAGTTTTACGAAAATAGTATTAATAAATCGCATCACCAACACCACTAGTTCCCGTATCACCCAAAACAGAGCAATAAATGTTCCTGCTATTAGCAACCGAAAGGGTATTAAGTTCAGCTTTGGCTCTTGTTGCCAAGTCTTTGCTCTTGGTGCTTGTCGCCAATGAATTGTCAGTGGTTTCGGTTTTTCACGAATCGCAGGAGGAGGCGGGGGAGGTGGCGAGATGGGGAGATGAGGGGATGGGGGAGATGAGGGGGATGAGGAGATAGAAGAAAATTCTTCCCCTTGTCCCCTTGTCCCCCTGTCCCCTTGTCCCCCTGTCCCCTTGTCCCCCTGTCCCCTTGTCCCCTTGTCCTCCTCAAAAGGCATCAAACTAGTAACATCACCACTACTTTTACGAGGGAGTGTCAATTGCTCCAAGGTGCGATTTACCCACTGTTGTACTTGAGGATTTGGACTCTGGGTGAGAGTTTCGCATAAAGCGATCGCCTTTGGGATCTGACCGCTTTTTGCATAAGCCACAACTAACCCTATCTGTGCTTGTACAAGAGTGTTACTGTTGCCAACTCTTTGAGCTACTGCTTCTAGAGTGGCGATCGCACTTTGGTAATCTCCTTGCTTAACTGCGGATAACCCTGCCTCCAGAGATGGTTCGGGATGTGAAGGCATAAAAATTTTCTCACTGTGTTTTTTTTAAAATACTTCCTTTAAGCTTTTCAAGCACCTGCGTGAGAAAATTATTAGTGATTAGTTGTTATAGTAATCCTATTTTGTTTTTTGATTTGTAATATCATGTCCGGTTGATTAGTTGTGATTCCCAACTCAACTTGTGTGTACACTAATACGCATTTAACTTGTGTATGGTAAGCTGGGTACTTTGCTCACAGTACCAATTCCCTCACAAATGCTCCCTCTGTAACACTTAACTCGTCTTCCAATGGTTCAAGATAAAGTTCGATCGCTTCTTGGATATTGTCTAATGCTTCTTCGATAGTTTCCCCTTCACTAATACAGCCTGGAAGGGAAGGTACAGAAACGGTGTATCCACCTTCATCACTGGGTTCTAATACAACTTTTATCTTCATAAATTTGACTTTGTGACTTTCTTTTAAATATAATGCGTGTCGTCTAGCAGCAATATGAGCGATCGCTCAGCGGCTCCAAAGGAGCATCGCGTTTCGTGTTTTGATAAAGTTTGGGTGAGTAATGGAGTGTGTAACACCATCATTCAAGCTTAGAACTCGGAACTTCGAGCTTGGAACTCGGAACGTCGTGCTTGGAACTCGGAACGTCGAGCTTGGAACTCGGAACGTCGTGCTTGGAACTCGGAACGTCGAGCTTGGAACTCGGAACGTCGAGCTTGGAACTCGGAACGTCGAGCTTGGAACTCGGAACGTCGTGCTTGGAACTCGGAACGTCGTGCTTGGAACTCGGAACGTCGTGCTTCAGAAGTGCAAAGTCCGAGTTGAGAACTTCAACGTTGAGGCTCAGAACTTGAGTTTTCCTAGTCTGAAGCTAACTGAGCGGGAAGACTTGCTAGATTTTCACGAACAGTGACAGTGTTGGGATGATTCACTCCTAACCGTTGTTCACAAATTTCCAAAGCTTGTTGATACAAAGGTTCAGCTTCTGTGTATCTTCCTTGGGAGTAGTAGAGTGACGCCAGGTTGTTGAGGCTTTGTGCGATATCGGGATGTTCATCTCCCAGTAGGCGTCGCCTTAGTTGCAAAGCTTGTTGATACAAAGGTTCAGCTTCTGTGTATCTTCCTTGGGAGTTGTAGAGTGACGCCAGGTTGTTGAGGCTTTGTGCGATATCGGGATGTTCATCTCCCAGTAGGCGTCGCCTTAGTTGCAAAGCTTGTTGGTAAAGAGGTTCAGCTTCTGTGTATCTTCCTTGGGAGTCGTAGAGTGCAGCCAGGTTGTTGAGGCTAAGTGCGACATGGGGATGTTCATCTCCTAGCAGGCGTCGCAATAGTTCCAATGCTTGTTGGTACAGAGGTTCGGCTTCTGTGTATCTTCCTTGGGAGTAGTAGAGTTCCGCCAGGTTGTTGAGGCTAAGTGCGACATGGGGATGTTCATCTCCTAGCAGGCGTCGCGTGAGTTGCAAAGCTTGTTGGTACAAAGGTTCAGCTTCTGCGTATCTTCCTTGGGAGTTGTAGAGTAATGCCAGGTTGTTGAGGCTTTGTGCGACATGGGGATGTTCATCTCCCAGTAGGCGTCGCGTGAGTTGCAAAGCTTGTTGCAACAGAGGTTCAGCTTCTGTGTATCTTCCTTGGGAGTTGTAGAGTAATGCCAGGTTGTTGAGGCTTTGTGCGACATGGGGATGTTCATCTCCCAGTAGGCGTCGCGTGAGTTGCAAAGCTTGTTGGTACAGAGGTTCAGCTTCTGTGTATCTTCCTTGGGAGTAGTAGAGTGACGCCAGGTTGTTGAGGCTTTGTGCGATATGGGGATGTTCATCTCCCAGTAGGCGTCGCCTTAGTTGCAAAGCTTGTTGCAACAAAGGTTCGGCTTCTGTGTATCTTCCTTGGGAGTTGTAGAGTTCTGCCAGGTTGTTGAGGCTTTGTGCGACATGGGGATGTTCATCTCCTAGCAGGCGTCGGTATAGTTCCAAAGCTTGTTGCAACAAAGGTTCGGCTTCTGTGTATCTTCCTTGGGAGTTGTAGAGTTCTGCCAGGTTGTTGAGGCTTTGTGCGATATCGGGATGTTCATCTCCTAGCAGGCGTCGGTATAGTTCCAAAGCTTGTTGGAACAAAGGTTCAGCTTCTGTGTATCTTCCTTGGGAGTTGTAGAGTGCAGCCAGGTTGTTGAGGCTAAGTGCGACATGGGGATGTTCATCTCCCAGTAGGCGTCGCGTGAGTTCCAAAGCTTGTTGGTACAGAGGTTCAGCTTGTGGGTATTTTCCTTGGGAGTGGTAGAGTAATGCCAGGTTGTTGAGGCTAAGTGCGACATGGGGATGTTCATCTCCCAGCAGGCGTCGGTATAGTTCCAATGCTTGTTGGAACAAAGGTTCAGCTTCTGCGTATCTTCCTTGGGAACGGTAGAGTTCTGCCAGGTTGTTGAGGCTGAGTGCAATATTGGGATGTTCATCTCCTAGCAGGCGTCGGTATAGTTCCAATGCTTGTTGGTACAGAGGTTCAGCATCTGCGTATCTTCCTTGGGAGTTGTAGAGTTCTGCCAGGTTGTTGAGGCTAGTTGCGATATCGGGATGTTCATCTCCCAGTAGGCGTCGCCTTAGTTGCAAAGCTTGTTGGTACAGTGGTTCAGCATCTGCGTATCTTCCTTGGAAGTTGTAGAGTGCAGCCAGGTTGTTGAGGCTAGTTGCGATATCGGGATGTTCATCTGCCAAGCGCTTCTTAGTAACTTCTAGACACTGCTCATACCAAGGTGCTGCTTTATCATATAACCCCTGACCTTTATAAAACGAAGCATTACCAACGAAAGCCCAAATTAAATCTTCATCACTGACAGATTGAATAAAATTCTTTGCGACTTCTGCCAAATGAGGTATGGCGGGAGAGATGGCGTTAATTTCCTTACGAGTCAGAGTTTGAGGAATCTCTTTGGCAACTGCTATCATTGCTGTAGCAAAAGCATATTGAAGATTTCCCCAAGTTGCCAGAAAAAGTGGGGCTTTAAGATTCGCTTGAAAAAATTCCCTCAGCAGTGGATGCACTTGATAAATTTCCTTGTCCTTACGCTGTAGCAAATGCAAATTCAGCAGCTTATCATCCCGACTTTCCTCTAACTCCTCTGCTTCTACATCAGGCAAACACAGTTCTACCAACTGCCAAGGTATCGGCGCAAGAGCAAATAAACTCAGCAAACACGCCAGTTGTTTATCAGTGTTGTTTAATTCCCGCCAACTCAAGTCAAACGCTGCTTGTACACCCAGTTGTGCTGTCATGTCGTCTTCTGAGTTAACAAGGGCTGGTTGTTCTAATCTCTTTTTCTCCAACCTCCCCAACATTTCTGCCAGAGACAAATCTTCTTTGCGTGCGAGATACCGCCCAACTAATTCTAACCCCAAAGGTAAATATCCCAACCATTCACACAGAGACGTTGCATGCAACGTCTCTACATTAACTCGTTCTGCGCCAATGAGTGTTCCTAATAACGAGAGCGCTGCTTCTGGTTCCAGCACACCTAAAGATAATTTCGGAATTTGCCCAAAGTGTGCTCTTGTTGTCATCAACACCTTAAACCGGGAAGATGAAGGCGGGAGATACGGCTTAATTTCTTTGTATTTCGCGACATCATCTAAAATGAGCAGCACTTCACCTTCACGCCAGTGCTGCCAGCAATATTTAACTTGCGCGAGTAAATCAAAATCCGGCGGCGATATTTCTGGAGGGTTTAAGCCAAGGTGAATACGCGCAAACTGCACCAACTGCACTCCCACATCCGTTGCTTTTGGGAGTAACCAGCAAATTCCACCTTGATAAGTTTCGCGGTGTTTGATTGCATATTGCAGCGCCAATTCAGTTTTACCCACTCCACCCATACCGGAAATGGCGGCTATTGCCACACGGTCATTTTCCTGCAAGAGTTGATGGAGGTGTTCAAGTTCTTCTTCACGTCCGACGAACTTCGTCGCTCCACTCAGGGGAAGATTCTGTGGTATTCCAGTAGGGGGATTTAACTTTGTCCGTTCCCATTCGGACGACTGCAGTCAAGAAGGGGGAGTATTGTAGTTAATAGTAATTGGACTATTATCTACGCCTTGGAAGATGGGAGCTTTACTGTCATTATTTTGATAAGCTTCGCCACCATAAACATTTTGAACATTCCGCCCTTCAATCTTACCAATATTAATTTCCTGGTTAATTTCCTGAGCAAGTTGTTGAATATCTTGAGCAAATTTGTGGTCTGTGTCTATTGCTACTTGCAAATAAGCAGTTATTAAATCAACATCTGCCTTTGAGCTTTCTTTCTGTAGCTTCGCCCGCGTCTCTTCTAACTTCTGATTACCCTTGAACTTCTGCCAAATTTTCTCGCGCAGATTATTTAGCTTATTTAATACACTCGTCGTCAGAGTTTCTGCGGTTTTTTCTATGGCTTTACTAAATGCGAGAGTAGCGATCGCAGCTGCTGTGAGTGTTGCTGGTTCCATAAACTAGCCCTCAAACCAATTTTGGACATTTGGTTATATCTACTACTCTATCTTGGAAGATTTCGGAAAATTGCTCGTAATACAAGTTGCCGATAAGTCATTTCGAGGTGTATGGCATCTCAAAAGTTATGCGATTCGCCCATAATTGTGGTAGTCAAGCAGCTTGTTGACGTTTCAATTCTTGTATCAGTGCTTGACATTGCTTACTAGCATCTCTAGCTTGTCGCATCAAATCAAGTCCTTGTTTGCGATTCACTTTAGAAGTTTCCAAAGCTTGACGGCTTAACACTGCGGCTTGACGGCTTAACTCTTTGATTTTAATTTTGAGTTCTTCCATCTCATCCCTCTAGTTCTGAAATGACAAAATCTAAATTTTCCATTTGTTCGTATAGTATATCTGCTCTACTTTGCAGTAAGCTAGCGTCCTCAAAATCTCCCACTTCTACAGCTGCATCTGCCAGTGTATATAATTCCGTTGTGATTTCCTCAAGCCGTACGTATACTCGCAACAATGCTTCAATTGTGGTTTGCTTCATTTAGTTACCAAAATTGCGTATTCATGCATTATCTCTCACTGCTCAAGCACAATCACCTAAATAGTAAGCCTATCTACTGTTTGCATTAATAAGCCAAGTTGCGAGTTATCAATTTCGAGGTATAAAGTATCCCAAAAGTTACGCGATCGCTCTCTATCTCTCCTCCAACCCAAGCCAGTTGCATCATGCTACCATGTTGAATAAACTCAACAGGGAGTTTGACACATGGCTATCCTTCATAACGTAGATTTACCTGATGATTTGTATGAACAGCTACAAGAGCTAGCGACAGCTGAAAACAGCTCAATTAACGCTCAAGTTATCACTCTATTACGAAATGCTTTATCAGCTAAGAGAAAGCAAGCGGAAGACTACAGGCGACAGAATGTTGCAAAACTCTTGGAGGAAAGTCGTTACCGCCGCCGCGTGAATCCAGCGGACTTCGGATTACCTGATAGCACCGATTTAATTAGAGAAGATCGTAACAGATGACCACCCTCCTCAGATGTGTGGTGGACACTAGCGTATGTATCAAGCAATTTATCGCTGATCCGCTAACCCCCAAGGTTAATCAACTGTTTGACCATCTTGACAATCCGCAGACTGAAATCTTTGTACCAGACCTGTTGTACATTGAGTGTGCTAATACTTTCTGGAAATATGTCCGTGCAAGGATGTACACTGCTGCTGAAGTTCAGGCAGATTTAGCTACTCTTAAAGCTTTCCCCTTGCGTGTTGTCTCGACAGCCGATTTGATGGCGGATGCTGTAAATATCGCCTTGGCTTACAACATTTCTGCCTATGATGCTTCTTATGTTGCTCTCTCACAGCAGGTTGATGCTACGCTACTGACTCTGGATCAGCGCTTGGTTAGAGCTTTAAGGGCTACGTATTACGATGTTTGCTTGTTCAATGACTTCGAGATGCCACGCTAATTTACCACTTACAACTTAAGAGATAAAAGTACTATACTTTTTAAGCAATTTAGTGTTTTTACTTAAATCCCTATCTACGTAGTTCCGTGTATTTGCACTAGTAAATTCCCCATTGCCAGTGCTAGCTTGGCAGCATTACTCAAAATGCTTTTGTATCATTCTTTAACTAGTACAGGCAGGTACAGAATGGCTGTTGAGCACGAAGAACAAAGTAGCAAATTTATCACGACCGAACCTTTAAATGTTAGTAGTGAAGCGGGTGAGCAGAAAGTTTGGGATGCTATAAGAAGTGCTTTTTCCGATAGAAGCTGTATTGGATACTGGCGCTATCCAATTTTCTCGAAGGTGGGAGAGATTCGTAAGGAACCTGATATTCTTATTGCTGATAGAGAATTCGGCTTAGTGGTCGTTGAGGTGTTGTCAGTCACTATTGACCAAGTTGTTGCTCTTAATGGTGATATTTGGCAATTGCAAAACTATCATACCGCAGAAGCTAACCCTTATCAAAGAGCTGAACATCAACTGCGAGCGTTGATTGCATATACAGACCGTGAATCTGCTATTTGGCGTAGGGTTACCGGACGAGCGATCGCTGCATTACCTCTGATTACTCAAGAACAATGGCAACAAAGAGGTTTTGACCAATTACCTGAGTGTCCTCCTCTGATTTTCCAAGACCAATTAGGTAAAGTTGGTTGCATTGAACGCATTCAACAAATTCCTGTCGTGGTTCCAGGGGAAAACCTGGAAGATAAAGACTGGGAATTGCTACTGTCAGTTATGAGTGGAACTCCCGTGCTTCGTAAACCTCCTCGGGCGACAGTTTCGACGACAGGTAAAACTCGTATCAGTGTCATGGACTGTTTGCGTCAAAGATTATATGAAATAGATTTGCAGCAAGAACACATAGGAAAAGAAATTCCTCCTGGTCCTCAGCGGATTCGTGGTATTGCTGGTTCAGGTAAAACAGTGCTGCTGTGTCAAAAAGCTGCTCATATGCACCTCAAGCATCCAGATTGGGATATTGCCTTGGTATTTTTCACGCGATCGCTCTACGATTTGATGATTGGGCTTTTGGATCAGTGGATACGCCGCTTCAGTAGTGGTGAGTTGCAGTATGACCCGAAAACTAACCTTAAGCTGCGAGTGCTTCATGCGTGGGGAGCAAAGGAACATCCAGGTTTGTATAGCACAATCTGCGACTATCACGGTAAAAGACGGGGAACGGTTATCGATACAAAAGAAGGACAACCTAATCGAGGTTTGGCAGAGTTATGCAAACGGCTACAGGAAGAGATAAAAATTGAGCCGATGTTTGATGCCATCTTGATTGATGAAGGTCAAGATTTAGTCACCGAAGATAACTTGAAGTATGAAGATAAGCAAGCGATTTACTGGTTAGCTTATCAAGCATTGCGACCTGTGAGTGAGGAAAAACCAGAGGAACGACGTTTAATTTGGGCTTATGATGAAGCACAAAGCCTTGACAGTATAGCAGTGCCAAAAGCAAAAGAGGTATTTGGTGAGAATTTGAGCAATCTTTTGAGCAAGCAACCGCAATACTCAGGAGGTATTAAACGTTCTGAGGTGATGCGCCGTTGTTACCGCACTCCTGGAGTGATTCTTACAGCTGCTCATGCAATTGGTATGGGTTTACTACGTCCAGAGGGGATACTCGCAGGTATCACTAATAAAGATGATTGGAACAAAATTGGTTACGAAGTCAAAGGAGATTTTCGGCGTGTTGGTAAGCCGATAACAATACATAGACCATCTCAACATTCACCCAACCCGATTCCTGAACTTTGGGGCAAATCTGTTTTGGAATTTCAAACTTACGGTTCTCGCGAAGAAGAAATGACAGCGCTGGCTGAGAACATTATGCATAATATTGTCCATGATGGTCTTAATCCTAGCCGCGATATCTTAGTCGTGATATTGGGTTCGAATTCTGAGGCGATGGAGTTAGAAAACGAAGTTGCGGGTTTCTTAATGGACCAAAATATTGATGTTTATATTCCCACTGCTTTAACCTTAAATGATTTGGTTCCCCAATGGCCTAACAACGACCCAGATAAATTCTGGCATGAAGGTGGGGTGAGTGTGTCTCGCATCAATCGCGCTAAGGGACATGAAGCTGATATGGTTTATGTGGTTGGGTTTGATAATGTCGCTCGCAATGAAGATGATGTGAATTGTCGCAACCAATTGTTTGTCGCTTTAACTAGAGCACGAGGTTGGGCAAGTCTGAGTGGTGTTGGTCATTATCCAATGTATGATGAGATGCGGCAAGTCATTGCTAGTGGTGATACTTTCACATTCACTTATAAGCGCCCACCGAAACGTGATATTGGTGATGGAGAAGCAGTTTAGCAACGGATGCTGTCACGGATGTAGCCGATAGGTGATCTCTCTTTTGAGGGAGCGTTGTGCAGTAGTTATTACGGAAGGGGAAAGTGGCGATCGCCTTGAGAGTTTGTACCTCAATCTCCTCTCCATTCCTCATTTGTTACCCTGTATCCCACATAACTGTCTTTAGTCAGAAATTATTCTATGTGACAGATCAAAGGGCGGAATGTGGGATAAAATTATCTTTTCCAGCATTTTCAACCAAACTAGGATAATAAATTTATCCAAAATTAGTCCCAGACCCTTTTAGCAGTTGGATTTGAGTTTAGTTATCGCACAGATGTAATCAATTAAAGACTATAGGTATGACATTGCCATTACCCAAGGACGAATATTATAAATCGCACCTTGCCTCTATCCTTAGAAAGAATTGAGAAAATTGTCATAAATTATGAGCGACCAAAAACCAATTACTGAAAGTGGATTTGCAGAAACTGTAGCGATCGCTAAGTTACCCAGTGAATTTGGCACATTCAAAATATATGGCTACCGTAATACTCTGGACAATTCAGAAAACGTCGCCATTATCAAGGGAGAAGTGGAAAAGTTCGACAACCCGGTAATGGTAAGAATACACTCGGAATGCCTAACGGGCGATGCTTTGGGTTCTCTGCGCTGTGATTGTGGAATGCAGTTGCAAATAGCACTGAGGATGATTGAAAAGGCAGGTCAAGGGGTGATAATTTATTTGGCGCAGGAGGGCAGAGGCATTGGTTTGTTGAATAAGGTAAAAGCCTATTCTTTGCAGGATTTGGGGCTGGATACAGTAGAAGCAAATGAACGCCTAGGATTCTCTGCTGATCTCCGGGACTACAGCATAGTGGCGCAAATACTCAAAGATTTAGGGGTGAAGCAAATTCGCTTGATTACCAATAATCCTCGCAAAATTGCTGGTTTGGAAAGCTACGGTATTGAGATAGCTGACCGGATTCCATTAGTGATTGAACCCAATGACTACAATTTAAATTATTTGACGACTAAGGCAAAAAAATTGGGGCATTTAATAAAATTAAAACATCGACAACCTCTAGCAGTAAATACACTTATAGTTGACGAACATTTAGAAGACATTTGGTCAGCACTGCTGGAATGCAAGGAGGTAATGAAAAATGAATCTCCCCAAAGAAATGAGTATTGGGCTTTTTTTGGTAATGCGAAAAGTCCCTGGAGTTTCCAAAAGTTTTCTAGCGGAAAGATACCATTTTTCCCGGAAAGTGATTTCTTGATTATCATCGATTTGACAAATGATTTTTGTCAAGATTTGAATTTCGTAAGTAAAGTCTTTTCTCAAGTACAGTATGCCATTGTATTCAAAAATAGCTCCCCTTTTAAAAGCGATCTTGTGCAAGATACCCAATGTTTTAAAGGAATGTGGAGCAGCAATGGATGGCAAATTTTTTCCTTATATCTGGGGCTTTTAGTTGCTCAACGAGCAGCTTATCTAGAAAAGCGTCCATTTCTAATGGCTCACTTGGCACAATCTTTGGACGGCAGAATTGCAGCAACCAATGGAAACTCTCAGTGGCTTAGCAATGAGGCTAACTTGAAACATGCCCATCGTCTGCGTGCTCTTCATGATGCTGTCATGGTAGGCGCAGTAACAGCAACACTCGACAACCCGAAACTGACGGTTCGTTTAGTAACTGGCAAACATCCAATTCCTGTGATTATTGAAGGACAAAGCGATTTGAAACTGGATGATTTGCAGATGATGGCGCTTCATGAAAGAATGATTGTGTTATATCCTCAAGAAAAGCAGCATCGAGTCATACCACAAGCAGCCAAAGAAAAAATTTTGGAGCTTCCTATCTCTTCAACAAAAGATTCTCATGAAAATTCTGTTTTGGCTCCCTCAGAAATTTTAAACGTTTTATACGAAAATGGCATTTCTAGTATTTTTTTGGAAGGTGGAGGACAAACCGTATCCTATTTCTTGCAAGCTGATTGCATTGAGCTACTGCATCTCCATGTTTCTCCTCTGATTTTGGGTTCTGGACGGTCGAGTTTTACTCTTCCAGTGATAGACTCCATCGACAAAGGACTCCGCTTTAAAATGAAACACTTCGATTTTGATGGAGAAATTCTGATGGAACTTTTGCTTCTAAATAAGCAGTCAGGCATTTAACAGTTATCAGTTATCAATGGGCAATGGGCAATGGGCAATGGGCAATGGGCAAAAATTATTCTTCTCCTCTTCTCCTCTGCTCCTCTGTTCCCTATTCACTGTTCACTGGTTTTTTGCTCTCGCCCAAGACTATGCAATTGAGATGTATAACAGCTTATAACAGCTTAAAGATGTCTACAAATTCTCCAGCTTATGCTTATTGGTTAGTATCTCCAAGCCTTGGTGAAATTAGAGAAACTTCACTAACGCAATTGCTTAGAGAACCTCTATTTTTGCACACGCTCTACAGTGGTATTAGTCCGGGTACAGAGCGGCTGATCGGTCTAGCAAAAGTCCCCGAAGAGTGCTGGGAAACGATGCGCTGTTGGTATATGGAAGGCAGTTTTGCCTTTCCTTTAAAATACGGTTACAGTCTTGTCGGTCAACAGGATGAAGGTTCCAATCAGGGGAAACGATTTTTTGTCATGCATCCCCATCAATCGAGAGTCGTCGTGGAAAGTTCTGATGCTTTAGAATTACCAGATTGGTTACCTAGTAAGCGAGCGACTTTAATTCCAAATACGGAAACAGCCCTGAATGCTGTCTGGGATGCTCAAGTTAGTCAAAGCGATCGCATCTTAATTGTTGGCGCAGGTATTGTCGGTATTCTCATTAGCTTTGTCCTCAACAAAGAGTATAATCTTCAGGCAGACTTTTTAGAACAAGATAAGCAGCGAATTCAATATTTAGAACAACTACCCTGGCTGCAAAATTCCCGCTTAGCAACTGATTATAAGGAAGGTGATTATAATATCGTTTTCCATACCAGCGCCTCAGCTTCTGGACTTCAGAGTGCAATTAATGCTCTGGCTTTTGAAGGTCGCTGTATCGAGCTGAGTTGGTACGGAACGCAATCAGTTTCCTTGGAATTAGGAGGTTCTTTTCATTACCAACGCAAACAAATTATCGCTTCTCAAGTTTCCGCGATCGCTACACCAATGCGAAAGCTAATTGACTATCGCCAGCGCAAAGAACAGGTTTTGAACTTGCTCGCAGATGCAGCTGTAGAGATTCTCCTTGAACCTGTGATTTCTTTTAGAGACTTGCCACAATTTATGTCACTGTTATATCAGCGTCAAGTTCATCCAGTTTCACCGTTAGTCGAGTATTAAAATTATGTTTTCTGTTGCAGTAAAAGACCACATCATGATTGCTCATAGCTTCCAAGGGGACATTTTTGGACCCGCTCAGAAGCTGCACGGAGCAACCTATATAATCACAGCTGAATTTAAAGTCCCTCAGTTGGATGAAGATGGCTTAGTGATTGATATCGGTCAGGCGATCGCGATTCTCAAAGAAGTTTTGGAACCGTTAAATTACCAAAATCTAGATACTCTTGAACAATTTAAGGGTATAAATACAACGACAGAATACATGGGTTATTATATCCACCAGCAAATTAGCAAAAAGGTCAGTTCTTTTTTCAAAGGCTCTCTCAAAATTACTCTGGAGGAAAGCCATATAGCTTGGGGAAGCTATGAAGCAGAGGTATGAACTGAATATGATCTATTTTATTCAGCCGAAACTAAGTTTCATCTCAGGAGGCTCGCTCTACAATTTAGAAATTGTCAAGCGCTTGGAGCAGGAAGGCAAAGGAGAGAATTTTTTTTATCCTTTAAATGGATCTGTTTTTGGGCTTCTTCAACATTTGAGTGCTTTGCCCTCTAATTGTATCCTTGTAATTGACGCACTCTACTTGACAATTCCTGAGTTCAATGCTTCCTTAAAGGAATTTTTTCCCTATGCTCAACGGACTTACCTCATGCTCCACCATCTTGAGTCATTGAATACCTACTACTCGACTCAGGAAAAGAAAGCGCTCTGGAGTGATGAAGCTCAGTGGTTAAGAGCTATGAAGGGTATTATCGTTCCTAGTTTCCAACTGCGAAATTATATCTTAAAGGGGGGCATAGAAACAGATAAAATCGTGGTAGCATTACCAGGTATCGATAAGGCTCAAACTTGCCATTTGCCTAATCTTAAAGACCGCTTGGAAAATGAGCAGATAACTCTAATTACCATAGGAACCTTCTATCGGCGCAAAGGTCAACTTGAATTAGTGGAAATGTTAGCCCAGATGAAAACAAAGAATTTTAGGCTGCATTTGATTGGTGACTGCGAAGAAGAAGACTACAAAGAGAAGACTCTGGCGTTAATCAAGCGTGCACAACTGCAAGATGCCGTAATTGTCCATGGCAGTGTTCCTCAGAAGACTATGTTGGAGTTGTTGTCCCAGTCCGATCTTTATATCTCCCCATCTACCTATGAGAGTTATTCTATAGCCACTGCTGAAGCAGTTGCTCACGGGCTACCAGTCTTAGCTTATGCAACTGGAGCAATTGGTGACTGGATTGAGGATGGAGTCAATGGGATACTGATTGAGCTAGGTAAGCAGGAACAATTTTTCATGGCACTCAAAAGGTTGCTGACAGATCGCAATGAACTTAATCAGTTACGGAAAGAAACTTTTAATCGTACTGTGAACCTATCCTTTAATGATTGGAATCAAACTTATAGAGATTTTTTACAAGCATTTACAAAAGGTTGATTATATCATGTCTGGGTCATTACTTAGTACAGTATTTCATGAATTCGTAACGTTTTTAAACGCAAAGGTACGCTGAGGTAAACGCATAGGCGCTTCGCCTTCCCGCAGGGTAGGTACGCAGAGTATTCTTTCTAGTTTTCGCTATGAACTAGCCTCTGGGATAGGAGAAGGCAAGTTTTGATAGCTGTGGGGAGTGTCAATAGAATTACTGAATTATCAGGAAACAACTAATATGTCATCTTTCTGGCAGCAGGTAGGGATTCTTCGCTCATTATTAATGTACTATGGTATTCCCTTTCGCATCCGTCAGTTATCCCGCTTTTATTCACTGTTTGTTCAGCCAGGCGATCTTTGTTTTGACATTGGTGCTCATGTTGGTAATCATCTTCTTGCCTTATCTCGTCTTGGTGCTCATGTTGTCGGAATCGAGCCTCAACCTCATTGTATGCAACTTTTGAAACGCTGGTACGGTGATAATTCTCAGATTACCCTTGTTGAACAGGCTGTTGGCGTAGTTCCTGGGACGCAAACCTTGTTGGTGAGCCGACGTACCCCAACTGTAACCACCCTCTCCCGTGATTGGATGCAAGCTGTTCAACAGGTTGACTCTTTCGCTCATGTGCGCTGGGATACAACCGTGTCTGTTTCGGTAACAACCCTTGATAACCTCATCACCCAGTATGGTAAGCCCGCTTTTTGCAAGATTGACGTTGAGGGGCACGAACTCGAAGTTTTGCGTGGTTTGTCACAACCTATTCGTGCGCTTTCGTTTGAATATACTCCGAGTGCAATAAACATTGCTCTAGCATGCATTGAACAATTGAATCATTTGGGACCTTATGAGTTCAACTGGAAACCGGCAAAGTTCGGCGAATCGTATCGATTGCAGTCAGCTAACTGGCTTAATTCTCACGAAATGACCACTCAACTCAAAAGCGTACCTGTCAATGCAAACTCCGGTGATGTATATGCACGTTCTCTGCTTACTCTCGATACTCTATGACTAAAAACCATAAATTAGCCGAATGGCTGGAACTGCGTATCCCCTATGATACTACGGCTCGTAACTCAATTGTAGAAGCAAGCTGCCAACAATACCTGAAAAAGCGCAAACGGGTTAAAATCATTGATTTGGGAGCTGGTACGGGTGCTAACTGTCGCTACTACCTTAGCAAGATTTCCCAGGAACAGGAATGGTTTTTGGTCGAACAAAATCAAGAACTTTTGGAAATCGCCTTTGATAGGCTAATCGTGTGGGCGCAGGAAAATAGATATGAGTCACAATTGCAAAACTCAAGATTAGTCTTGAAAAATCAAGTCTATCAAATTACTATTCACAGAATTGTCGGCTCTATTTTGGATCTGGAGAATCTGATAGACTTAAATACTCTCGACTTAGCTGTCGCCAATGCAGTGTTCGATCTATTTAGCGAAAAGCAGTTTCAAACACTACTCGAATGTTTAAAAAAGTACCAATTGCCGTTTCTAGCTACTCTTAACTATACTGGCACAAATTTTATTCCTCAAACTGACAACGATTCAGACTTTATTCAATACTACAATCAGCATATGCAGCGCCATCAATACTTCGGCAGAGGAATGGGTCCTGAGTGCGGTCCCTCTATGTGGGAGGCAATGAAGCGTATTGGCATGAAGGTCATACAAGGAGAAAGTCCGTGGGAAATCACTAGCAGCGATCCTGTCTTTCTTCAGTTACTCTTAAGGTTTATGGAAGAATCAATTCCAGAAATTCTTGAAGAAGCAACTTTACAGGATGAGTTAAACAACTGGTTGCTGGAAAAACAACAGATGATTGCTCAAAATAAACTGAGTTGTAACGTCGCGCATCAAGATTTTTGGGGTGAGTGGGAGTAGCGATAATTTAAGTTTCAATAAAAACCCTTAAGAATAAATTCTTCTATAAGAAAGATATTTTGCGAAAAATGTCTCAAGTCAAAAAAATAAAACAACAGCAGGGAATATTACAAAAACTCAAATTGTTCACAGGAATATTATTTGCTGTTTTATTAAGTATCATCTTGCTTTCCATCCCGCAAGCTAGATCAGAGCAACTAGTTGTCTTGAATATGATGCTGAATGCAACTGATGCTGCACTTTGGAAGCAAAGCATTATCAAAGACTTTGAAGCAAAAAATCCGGGCATTCGTATCAATCTTATCGAAGGTCCAGGTACGGCAAATTTACAGGAAGACCTGCTGACTTCAGCATATATCTTGGGAGATTCTCCCTATGACATGGTCATGATGGATGTCATTTGGACACCCAAGTTTGCTGCAGCTGGATGGTTGTTAGATTTGAGCGATCGCTTGACAAAAGAAGAGTTAGCTGATTTTTTTCCTGCACATGTAGAAGCGGGACGTTATAAAAATAAGCTCTACAGAATTCCCATGTATGCTAGTGCTGGAGTTCTCTACTACCGTAAAGACTTGCTCAAACAAGCGGGTTTTCAACCTCCACAAACCTTTACAGATCTACTGAGAATTTCTAAGTCCTTACAAGAGCAAGGAAAAGTTAAATGGGGTTACCTTTGGCAAGGTCGCCAGTCTGAAGGACTAGTTGCCATGTTTTTGGAAGTCTTGCAAGGTTTCGGTGGATTTTGGATTAATTCTAATAATTTAGAAGTAGGGTTAGATAAACCTGAGACATTAAAGGCGATCGCTTTTCTCAAAGATACTATTCAAGAAAGAATTTCTCCGCCTGGAGTCACAACATATATTGAAGAAGATACAAGACGTATATTTCAAAGCGGTCAAGCAGCATTTTTACGGAGTTGGCCCTATGTTTGGCCTCTAGCTAATGCTGAAGATTCCCCTGTAAAAGGTAAAATAGCCATGAAACCAATGGTTGCTACTCCTGACAATAGTGCAGGAGCGTGTTTAGGTGGTTTTGGTTTAGGAATTAGCAAATCTTCAAAACATCCTCAAGAAGCTTGGAAAGCAATTCAATTCTTTACCAGTGAAGAAACACAGCGCCAATTTATTTTTAAATCGGGTTTTGTACCAAGCCGACGCTCACTGTTTACAGATCCACAAGTTGTCAGCAAATATCCTCATTATCCTCAGGTACTCAAGATAGCTGATAAAAGCATTTTACGTCCGTCCATTGCCCAATATGCTCAGGCATCAGATATTTTACAACGTTACCTGAGTGCTGCACTGACAAATCGTATGACTCCTGAGCGCGCCATGCAAGCAGCTGCTAGTGAAACCAGGCTATTACTTGGGACTAGAGCACCTGTCCAGTAGAAGTAGGTAGTTTTGTGAGTCATTTTGTAGCTGCGATCGCTCTTTGGGGCGATCGCAATCTTCTCAACTAACAAATACCTATTCCAAAAGCTTGTTCCTTGCTCGTTCTGCACGCGCCTGGGCTGATGCCATAACTTCGTCCATATTTTCTAGCATCTCACCAGGGAAATTTTCCAGAACTCTGGTGGAAAGAGCAACCCGACCTTTGCCTTCATCTAAGTCTATAATGACAGCTTTAATGGGCTGACCGATTTGAAACACTTTTTCTAGATCTTCAATAAATTTCTGGCTTACCTGCTTAATATGGAGCAAGGCACTTGTGCCATCTAAATCCACAAACACGCCAAAGGGTTTGATACCAGTGACTTTCCCTTCTACTAGCTGACCAATTTCCAATAGACTGAAGGTAGCAGAACGAGTTGCTATACGTTGCGAAAGGATAAGCTTGTTAGTGCTGCGGTTAACTTCCAAAAAACCAGCAGTCAGAGATTGACCTTTAAGTGCTTCTAAATTATCTCGCTCAACCAAGTGCGATCGCGGAATAAATCCCCGTAAACCTAGCACATCAACAGTGACGCCACCCTTATTCATATTTATCACCCGCACTTGGGTTGTTTGGGAATTCTCCTGCATTTGCGCCAGTCGCTCCCAAATGTGCTTGATTTCTAATTGTCGTCGCGAAAGGGTAACTTGACCTTCTGCATCCTGATCTCTGATGATTAAGAACTCTAAATCCTCATTGAATGGCAACACCTCCGACAAATTAGTGACTGCTCTCAAAGAAGCTTCATCGCGGGGGACAAATGCTGACGATTTGCCACCAATATCGACATATGCCCCATCTGAATCAAGTTGAAACACTTTGCCGTGTACCACTTGTCCTTTTTGAAACTGGTAATCGTGCTTTTCCAGTGCTTTGGCAAAGTCATCCATTGTAAATGACGAATTAGCTTTTTGAGAAAACTTCGCTTCGGAATCCATGGCTCTTAAAGATAAATTGCTATTCTGGCTGATGCCACTGGAGTTTTATTTAACACCAAACAACACTATTCTAGTGACTATGACAGTTGAGAAAACTCTCCTTAGTCATTTGCCCTTTGTAATGACGATAAATGACTAGGAAGGAGCTCAAGGCAACTAGAACGTAAATCAATTGAATAGTTATAGTTGTTTAAACAGTTGTTTTACCTGCTCCCAAGCATCAGCTGCGGCTATAGAATTATAACTGGCGCGTTGGTCGCAAAAAAATCCGTGGTCAGCTCCATCGTAGCGGAACACACGATGACGAATGTTGTATTTTTCTAACTCTTCTTGAATCTGCTCTCTATGTTCCACTGGGATGCTAGCGTCTTCCATACCAAAAAAGGTGTAGACAATGCCTTTAATGTCCGAGGTGAGCGTGATGGTGGGATTTCCACCACCAGGTGTGCGGGTGGGAATACCAGCACCGTAGAAGGAAGCAGTGACTTTGATATCTGGTAAAGTAGCAGCAAGATAGGCGACATGACCACCAAAACAAAAGCCGATACAACCAAAGCTATCTTGCTTTACATTTGGTAAAGTTTTCAGATAGTCAATGGCTCGTTGAATGTCGCTCAATAGTTCTGATGCCTTTGTTTGCTCCAATGCGTATTTTCTGCCCACCTCTATATCTTCCTTGGTGTAGCCAGTTTCAAATCCAGGGGCAACTCTTTGGAAAAGTGCGGGTGCAATTGCTAGATAACCTTCCTTGGCGATACGTTCTGTTACATCCCGAATGTGGGAGTTAACTCCAAAAATCTCCTGCAATACCACAACTCCAGGGTAAGAACCTTCTGAAGAAGGTTTTGCTAGGTATGCGTCGATTTGTAAATTATCTTGCGAAAGTTTAACTGTTGTGGTGTCTATTGCTCGCTCTGCCATAATAGTTTTTACCAGCGCTTTGTGACTATACAGATATAACGATGCCAACAGTTCAAGGCAATTTTCGATCAAATGATCAACTACAAGTAACAACCATACCAGAATTTTTCAATAGAGAAATTCAATATATAAGTAAAATATTTGACAGTTAGCATTCACAGCTGGTTATATGCAGCCACTATTATGCAGGAGATTTGGTGATGATTCAGTTTCGTATTCAGCCAGACAGTGAAATCCCCGCATCAACCCAGCTGTTTAATCAAATCCAATTTGCGATCGCTTCTGGGCAATATCCTCCTGGTTACAAATTGCCGAGTACACGGGCGTTAGCAACGCAGACTGGGTTGCACCGCAATACCATCAGCAAGGTTTACCGCCAGTTGGAGGAACAGGGATTTGTAGAAAGTCTTGCTGGCTCAGGAATTTACGTTCGCGCTCAAGGTCATGAGGGCGGTAGTAAGCTACAGTCGCCAATTCTCAAACAATATCCTCAAGCATACAAAGTTGTCCAGCAAGCAGTTGACGAACTGCTCTCCCAAGGCTGCTCGCTGAATCAAGCGCGTGAGATATTTTTAGCCGAAATTGATTGGCGTTTGCGTTGTAGTGCAAGAGTGTTGGTGACGGCTCCGACTCAAGACATCGGTGCTGGGGAATTGATGGTGCATGAATTAGAAGAAGCCCTCAAAATACCAGTACAGTTGGTAGCTATGGAAGAATTAGCTGCTGTGCTAGATCAAACTTCCTCAGCTACAGTAGTCACACATCGGTATTTTATTGCGGATGTGGAAGCGATCGCAGCACCCAAAGCTGTGCGCGTGATACCCCTCGATATACAAGACTATGCCAAAGAGTACAATCTGTTTAAAAACCTGCCAAAAGACAGCTGTCTTGCCATAGTCAGCCTCAGTCCCGGCTGGCTGCGAGCGGCAGAGGTTATCGTCCATGGTTTACGAGGGGATGAAATACTCGTGATGACTTCGCAACCAAAAGATGCTTACAAACTTCAGGCGATGGTTAAGCGAGCACAAGTGATTTTTTGCACCGATAAACCTAGTTTTGCTGCAGTGCAAGCAGCGCTGCAAGTTGTTTATGAAGACATTATTCGTCCACCCAAGCTGATGTGTGGTGACAATTTTATCGGTAGTAACTCGATTAACTTGCTTAAACGAGAGCTAGGGTTGGGATGAAGAAGGCAGCGAGCAATACTGGAGGCGGATACTGTGATTCTGTTGGTGAATTCTTGAAACCTTGATTATTTCGTAGGTTGGGTTGAACGAAGAGAAACCCAACATATGCCATCTTCATAGGTTTTTCGTAAGATTCCTAATGTTAAGAAATATTTCGCCAACAAAGTCATTAAGGTTAATCCTGCATCAGATATTACCGCTCCACCCTGAAAATTAACTATGATTGGAGATGACTTTACTTGTTCAAATTTGAACTGTTCCGCTATACAATCTGTTTTCTGAGGGGTCATGCTTAAAACTGCTGTAATTCATGTGCAATAGACTTTTTGGCAGTTTTGACTCCTCTTTTCTCTGGCTTTGTGAGAAATCCGGGTTACAGAGGATACCAAGCACGACCTAAGGCAGCGAAGAGCAATTTTTGGCGATGAGCAGGGAGAGACTATCTTTAGCGATCGCCCTCCAGTTCCAAACCTAAAATAATACCAAATAAATTAAAAGCTTATTACTACTAGTGATGATTGTTAGAATTGGCTAAACACCTTTTTGCAAAAACTCTCGCACCCATTTGAGGTAAGTAGCCGCATCTTCCAACATTGGGAAATGAGCCGTATTTGGAATCATCACAAACTCCACTTTATCGTTTAGTGCGGCTGCTTGACGTCCCATCTCAGCTGGAATAATTTTATCATGTTCTCCGGAAATTAACAGTGTAGCCACCCTTATTCTGGCAAATTCCTGAGGCATCAACTCAGCTGCGGCTTTACTGACAGATGTAAAAATTGTGCCCAAAGCTGCATTATAGTCTGCTATTAGAAAATCTTGTAAGAAGGCTCGACGTTCTGCCGCTGGTATGGAACAATGCAGAAATCGTGCCATAAACATCCGGTCAACAAACGGTATTTTCTCCAGCCACTTTGGACGAAATTTGACCACATATCCACCGAATTTATGAAAAGCTGTGAATGCTTTTTCGTCGTACTCAAAAATACCGCTACAGGTTAAAATTGCTCTTTCCACTCGCTGTGAGTAGCGATTGACAAACAAAGTCGCAATGGATGCGCCCATCGAATGAGCAGCAATATATACGCGTTGAATCTGGAACTTATCTAGAAAAGCTGCCAAATCGTCAGCGTATTCCTCTAACTCATAGGTTAACTCTTGAATTGCGACAGATTCTGCCAACGGTGACTCCAACTCAATAGACTCAACGACAGATTCACTCGCCTTGGCTACGGTTGGTTGCCCATAGGAACGCCCAAATCCCCGCAAATCGTAAAGTAAGCAATCAAATTGTTCTGAGAGAGCATGAGCAATACCTTGCCAGTACCGACAAGAACCAGCCCAACCGTGGATAAAAACCATCACAGGTTTGTTCTTTGTATCTGATCGGTTTCTTATCCACTCGTAGTAATGTTCAACACCACGAACGTTTATGTAGGGCATTTGTCAAAAGTCAAAAGTCAAGATTTAACAGTATTTTACTAATGACTCATGACTCATGACTAATAACTCTTAAGCTGATTCTGGTTTGGGTAGTGTAGATGGGTGCATCAGTAGTTCGGCGGTGGAACGCTTTTCTACCATTTCCCGCGTGACTGTGCAACGAGTGACATCTTTACGCGAAGGCAACTCGTACATCACATCCAGCATCAATTCTTCCACAATGCCTCGCAGCGCTCTCGCGCCGGTTTTGCGGCGATATGCTTCTTGAGCGATCGCTCGCAGAGCCTCTGGTTTAAACTCTAGCTGGACGTTATCCATCTTCAGCAGCTTTTGGTACTGCTTCACCAAAGCACTACGCGGTTGGGTCAAAATTGCCATCAGCGCTTCTTCATCCAACGGCTCTACCACCGCCACCATTGGTACCCGCCCAATAAATTCCGGAATCATCCCAAACTTCACGAGATCATCCGGTTCTAAATAGCGGAGAGTATCTGCTGTACGCTTATCCTTAGATTGACCTTCTCCTGGTTGTACAAAACCTATTGACTTTTTGCCAGTTCTCTGCTCTACAACTTTTTCTAAACCGACGAAAGCACCACCGCAGACAAACAAGATATTGCTCGTATCAATTTGTATGCAGTCTTGATAGGGGTGCTTGCGTCCTCCTTGGGGTGGTACATTGGCGATCGTCCCCTCCAACATTTTCAGCAAAGCTTGCTGTACGCCTTCACCAGAAACATCTCGAGTAATTGAGGGGTTCTCGCTCTTGCGAGCAATCTTATCTATTTCGTCAATGTAGATAATTCCCCGTTGCGCTTCTTCAACATCCAAATCTGCAACTTGCAACAGTCGCAGCAAGATATTTTCCACATCTTCTCCCACATACCCTGCCTCTGTTAGGGTTGTGGCATCAGCAACGGCAAAAGGGACTTCGAGAATTTTTGCTAGAGTTTGTGCCAGCAAAGTTTTGCCACAGCCCGTGGGACCAATGAGCAAAATATTAGACTTTTGCAGTTCCACCGCATCATCCAATGCTTTGCCACTCCCTTTAGATTGAATTAGTGACAACCGTTTGTAATGATTATAAACTGCCACGGAAAGCACTTTTTTTGCTTCCTCTTGACCTATGACGTGTTCATCTAGGTACTTTTTAATCTCTTGTGGCTTAGGTATTTGATTAAATGAGAGATTAGAGGAGCGGGCACGACGTTTCTGGGGTGGTTCTGACCTGGGTGCTGGTTGCGACGATGCTGCCCCATTCGTGTCGAGTAACTCTTCATCCAGAATTTCATTACACAAGTCAACGCATTCATCGCAGATGTAGACTCCCGGTCCGGCGATTAATTTACGCACTTGCTCCTGAGACTTTCCGCAAAACGAACATTTTAAATGGGAGTCGTACTTAGACATACCAGCCTCTTATTTCAGAATGGTAACGTTTTCCCCTGGTGAGGGAAGATTTTGCCTTAAGATGACCTGATCAATCAAGCCATAATTTTTCGCCTCTTCAGCGGACATGAAGAAATCGCGCTCAGTATCGGCTTCAACTCTTTCTATTGGTTGACCAGTATGAGTCGCTAGTAACTGATTCAACTTAGACTTATGATAAAGAATTTCTCTGGCTTGTATCTCAATGTCAACGGCTTGCCCTTGTGCACCGCCTAGTGGTTGGTGAATCATAATCCGGGAATCAGGAAGAGACATCCGTTTACCTGTCGTTCCTGCTGCTAACAAGAACGCTCCCATGCTCGCGGCTAATCCAAAACAGATCGTGACCACATCAGGACGAATTTGCTGAATGGTATCATAAATCGCCATGCCTGCTGTCACAGAGCCACCAGGAGAATTGATGTACAGTTGAATGTCCTTTTCTGAATCTTCAGCGTCTAGAAACAACAGCTGGGCAACAATTGAGTTGGCAACGTTATCGTCAATTGGCGTTCCTAGGAAGATAATCCGTTCCCGCAATAAGCGAGAATAGATATCGAAAACGCGTTCTCCCATGCCGGATTGTTCTACCACCATTGGCCCGATGTTGCTAGGACTGTTTAGGGAGTAGAGTTTAAAGTTATTCAAACTATTAACTTGGTAGTTTCCCGACTGCGATATAAGCATAAAAGAACGTTTGATACTCAGTGTAACAATGACTTAGACAGCAACTCCTGCCTTTTTGAATAACCTGATTTTCGATGTGACTATGTGTTAACCATTATGCCTCATATAAATTCCTATCGTGTAAAACAGTATCAAACCAAGGCAGTAACGTACACAATTGGGAATTGGGAATTGGGAATTGGGAATTAGGAATCGAGTATTGCCCATTGCCCATTGCCCATTTTCTATTGTCCCTCTGTTGACTCTGTGTCTTGTGACGAAGTTTCTGCACTGGCTGGAAGAGGTTGTTCTACAGTTTCAGTTGCTGCGGCTGGTTCACTTACTGTGACTTCTTCAGTCTCAGTTTCTGCTGCACTCAAAGAACCTTCAGGTACTAGTTCAACTGTTGAGTGTTCTAGAAGCCAGTCGAGAATTTTTTCAGTCAACAATTCGTTTTCTACGACTTCACGCAGTCTATCCTCATCAACATCTTTCTGGGAGTACTGCTCCATTAATTCTTTGACTCTGGCTCTGATTTCATCTGCTGATACTTCGATAGACTCGCGGTTACCAATTTCTCGCAGCGTTAGAGAACGTTTAATGCGCTCAACTGCTTCACCGCGAGAACGCTCCCGCAACTGAGGAATCACATCTGGGGTAAACAACTTCCTAACATCAAGCCCCTGCTGAGAAAGCCGGACGGCTGTTTGCGTCAGCATTGCATCCACTTCCTGCTGAATCATCGTTTCTGGTAAGTCAATCTCTACATGTTTGAGCAGTTCCGCTAATAGAGATTCTTGCTGATTCGATTTTGTTTTCTGTTCAGCCTCTTTTTGAAAGCGCTCTTCTAAAGAACTACGCAATTCCTCCAAAGTATCGTAATCGCTGACTTCTTGGGCAAAGTCATCATTTAATTCTGGCAGTTCTTTTTCTTTCAGTTCTTTGAGCGTGGCTGTGAAAACAGCAGGTTTTCCTGCTAAATCTTCGTTTACATAAGGATCTGGAAACTGAGCTGAGATTTCTTTGGTTTCTCCAGGATTCATTCCCACTATCCCTGTGACAAAGCCAGGAATGAATTTGTCTTCCTGCATCTCCAATTGGAAATCAGTTGCTTCTCCGCCGGGTATTGGCTGGGGTTCGGCTGTTTCGTCTTCACCTTCAGATGCAGCCAAAACACCTTTAAAATCGACCACAGCAATATCGCCTATTTGCGCCGCTCGCCCTTCCACAGGAATTAATGTTGCCATTTCTTGACGTTCGTTTTCCAGGACTTTGTCTACCTGCTGTGGATCGTGCTTGACTTCCTCGGCTTTGAATTGCAAGCCCTTATATTCACCCAGTAATGGTTCTGGTTCCACATCTACAGCTGCGGAAAATATTAGGGGTTTACCTGGTTCATAATTGTTAATCAATTCCTCAAATGATGAGCGCAGCTGTGGTTGACCGATCGCCTGGATTTTTTCTTGCTCTATGGCTTGCTCAGTGCCATCCTGGATTAATTCTTCTACCGCAGCTGCCTTGATTCGAGTGACACCGAGGCGCTGTAACAATATTTGCCGAGGTACTTTGCCTTTGCGAAACCCAGGAATATTTGCAGTACTTGCTAAGTTTTTAACAACTTTTTCGTAAGTTTCCTTGGTCTTTTCTGGCGTAATCTCTATTTCCAGACCAATTTGACTGGCGGGAAGTTTTTCCTGGGTGACTTTCATGCTTTGTCTCTATTATTGGTATTTCTTTTTACTAATTGCATGCTGACGCCATGAGTTGCGTCTTTAAGTTAAAGTTTCCTGATTTGGATGAAAGGTGCCTACATGCACCATTACAGATCCAAGTGCACTAGAGATGCCTATCTTTCAGTTATCCAGTTTACTTTTCATGTCAAAATTCTTGATTTCATGTCAAAATTCTTGGTATTTTAGCGCAAACGAGTTTGTTTCTCTAAACTCCAAATTGTTTTTTCCCAAAGGGCTAACACCGTGATATCCTGGTTTTCAGTCAGCAGTTTGAACGCCAAAGTTGTCACATTGGGGTTAGCTGCTAAGTGGGACTGAGCACAGCTTTTGCCTAGCTCCTGTATCAGAGAATAGGTCAGCTTATCGCCTTGCTGGTCTAGACCCATTGAATCACATAGTACACCAATCATCTTGACAACGCATCCTACAGGCGAAAAACCAGTTTTCAGCTAAGACGCAAAAGTTGAGCTTCATCCAAACGTTATCAAAGATGATCTGCTGTATAATAGATGTATAATAATAGAAGTTTTAAATGTGTTGTAAGTTTAGTAAAAAATTATTGTGAATTACAATATTAACTAGCATAACTAACAAAATAAATGTATTAGATTAAGAAAGAAAATCATTTTCTTTCTCAAAGTCAAACTATAGCAGTTCTATCTGAATTTATGGAAATTATCAACCGCCAGGACACTTTCGCCCTTCGCCCTTCGCGCAGCGTCTCCCTTAGGAGAAGGGGCGACGCCAGAGGCGAACGCGCAGCGTCTCCCTTAGGAGAAGAGGCGACGCCAAAGGCGAACACGCAGCGTCTCCGCCAGGAGAAGGACGCCAAGAAAGAGAGAGAAAAAAGTTCGAATCATTTAGGATTGCTATATTAAAAGGCTTATTTAATGCCTACTATGATTGCCATTTAAACTTTGAGTTCCAACGAGAAATTGCACATAAATATCTAGTAAAGGAGGAAGCCAATTTGTCTAAATCCTACAATGTAGCTATTTTGGGAGCTACTGGTGCCGTTGGCAAAGAGTTGCTGGAATTATTAGAAAGCCGTAATTTTCCTGTTTCTGACTTAAAGTTATTGGCATCAGAACGTAGTGCAGGACGAACACTGCCTTTTGAGGGGGAAGATTTACCAGTAGAACCAGTGAGTGAAAAAGCTTTTGAAAACGTAGATTTAGTACTAGCAAGTGCGGGTGGTTCCACATCGAAAACTTGGACACCAAAAGCTGTCGCGGCTGGTGCTGTGGTGGTTGATAACTCCAGCGCGTTTCGCATGAGTCCGGAAGTTCCTTTGGTAGTTCCAGAAGTCAATCCAGAAGCTGCAGCGAACCACAAAGGTATCATTGCTAACCCTAACTGTACGACAATTTTGATGACAGTCGCAGTGTGGCCCCTACATAAAGTTTCACCAGTGCAACGGCTTATGGCCGCAACTTACCAATCTGCCAGCGGTGCTGGTGCTCAGGCAATGGAAGAAGTGAAAACTCAAGCAAGTGCCATTTTAGCAGGCAAGCAACCTGTTGCTGAAATCTTTCCACATCCGTTGGCGTTTAATGTATTCCCACACAACTCCCCATTGAATGACTTGGGGTACTGCGAGGAAGAAATAAAAATGGTTAATGAGACTCGCAAAATTTTTGGGACTCAAGAAATAAGAATTACTGCAACTTGTGTACGGATTCCCGTACTTCGTAGCCATTCGGAAGCGATTAACCTAGAATTTGAAGTGCCATTTAGCCCAGATAAGGCGAGAGAAATTCTAAGTCAAGCACCTGGTGTGAAATTGGTAGAAGATTGGAAGGCAAATTATTTCCCAATGCCAATTGAAGCTACAGGTCGAGATGAAGTTTTGGTAGGGAGAATTCGTCAAGATATTTCTCACCCGTGCGGTTTAGAATTATGGTTATGTGGTGATCAAGTCCGCAAAGGAGCAGCTTTAAATGCAATACAAATTGCTGAGTTATTAGTAGAAAGAAATCTGCTAAAACCAGCAGTAGTCGCTAGTCATTAATCCTCAGTCATGAGTGATTTTGTGATAGATACCAGACAAAGAACAAATAACCTAGGAAGAATGCGTAAATTACGCTTGAAAGAAATAGTCAGATAGGTTATGACAGTATAAAACCACCAAGACCTACAAAAAAACTGAAGAACAAAGAGAAATATTTAGGAGTGAAAAGAGGGTGGTAGATTTTGGCAGAGTTCTAACCGCTATGATTACGCCGTTTAAGGAAGACGGCAGTGTTAATTATGATGTTGCAGCAGCATTAGCCGCACATCTCGCTGACAACGGTACGGATACAATTGTGGTATGTGGTACCACGGGAGAATCTCCTACCCTGAATTGGGAGGAAGAATACCAATTGTTTTCTGTGGTGTTGCAGACGGTAGCAGGAAGAGCATCTGTGATTGCAGGGTGTGGCTCCAATTCCACAAAAGAAGCAATTGCCGCTACCCAAAAAGCAGTTAAAATAGGAGTACATGGGGCACTGCACGTTGTTCCTTACTACAATAAACCCCCACAAGCAGGGCTTTATCAGCACTTTGTGGCGATCGCTCAGTCTACGCCTGACCTACCTGTGCTGTTATACAATATCCCTGGTCGTACAGGTCAAAATCTTCAACCAGAAACAGTTGCTCGGTTAGCTGAGATTGACAATATTGTCGGAATTAAGGAATCTACTGGCAATATAGATCAAGCAAGTGAAATTCGCCGCTTGACGCCAAAAGAATTCCAGATTTATTCTGGTGATGATTACATGACTTTACCTCTCTTGGCAATAGGAGCAAAGGGAGTCGTCAGTGTGGCTTCTCATCTGGTAGGAAACCAGCTACAAAAGATGATTCAAGCCTTTGATACAGGTCAAACTCAAGTAGCCAGGGAAATACATCTCCACCTCTTCCCTCTGTTTAAAGCTTTATTTGCAACGACAAACCCCATCCCAGTAAAGAAAGCACTAAACCTTTTAGGTTGGGAGGTTGGTTCAACTCGTCCGCCGTTGTGCGAATCTGATTCACAAATCAGTCAAAAGTTAGAGCCAATTCTCAAAGAACTTGGTCTAATTTAGCAGAAACTTGATGAAGGTTGATTAGCTCATTTGCCTGAGAAAATTATAAAAAAAGTGGTTAACTTTACCGTAATTGTGGGTAAAAAGTTTGTGCTAAAACTGGATAAATATATTTATGGATTTTGAGCTTTTAAAGCCTAATTAATTAAATAACAATTTAACATCTGATAAAAATTCAGCTGTTTTCAGACTGATTTTATAGACTACTTGTCTCGTCAGTTTTACAACAACGTTAAATTCCACATATTTATCGACAAAGAACAATCTCTAAATTTCACATTTTTATTAACAAAGAACACTCTAAGGAGAAAATGACTAAAAACGAAACTTTAGCCGCCCTAAAAATTATTCCATTGGGCGGTTTGCATGAAATTGGTAAAAATACCTGTGTTTTTGAGTATGACGACGAAATGATCCTGTTAGATGCAGGATTGGCTTTTCCTACAGACGGGATGCACGGAGTTAATATTGTTCTCCCAGACATGACTTATGTACGGGAAAATCGTCATAAAATTAAAGGAATGATTGTCACCCACGGTCATGAAGACCATATTGGTGGGATAGCCTTTCATCTCAAGCAATTTGAAATTCCTGTGATGTATGGTCCTAGACTAGCATTGGCAATGCTAGAGGGAAAATTGGAAGAAGCAGGGGTACGCGATCGCACTGAATTAAGAACCGTTCTCCCCCGCGATGTGGTGAGAATTGGCAAACATTTCTTTGTGGAATATATTCGCAATACCCACTCCATTGCTGACAGCTTTACTGTGGCAATTAATACACCTGTTGGCGTAATTATCCATACAGGAGATTTCAAATTTGACCATACGCCAGTAGATGATGAACGTTTTGACTTACAAAGGCTAGCTGAGCACGGTGAAAAAGGCGTACTGTGCTTGATGAGCGACTCAACAAACTCGGAAGTACCGGGGTTCACGCCTTCAGAACGTTCTGTGTATCCAAATTTAGAAAGGGTATTCACTCAAGCAACTGGGCGATTGTTTGTGACAACTTTTGCTTCTAGCGTGCATCGCATTAACATGATTTTGCAACTGGCGCAAAAGTACAAGCGTGTCGTCACCGTGGTAGGGCGTTCTATGCTGAATTTGATTGCCCATGCCCGTAATCTAGGATACATCAAGTGTGATGACAATCTTCTTCAGCCATTGCATACAGTTCGCAATATGCCAGATGAGAATGTGTTGATTTTGACGACTGGTTCTCAAGGCGAGCCAATGTCAGCGATGACGCGCATTGCCAATCAACAACATCCCCATATTAGAATTCGACAAGGAGATACAGTCGTTTTCTCAGCCAACCCCATTCCTGGAAATACAATTGCTGTGGTCACCATCATCGATAAGTTGATGATGCAAGGAGCAAACGTCGTTTATGGTCGGGAAAAAGGAATTCACGTCTCCGGTCATGGATGTCAGGAAGATCAAAAGCTGATGATTGCTCTGACTAAACCCAAGTTCTTCCTACCAGTTCATGGAGAACATCGGATGCTGGTGAAGCATTCCCAAACGGCTCAGAGTATGGGCATTCCTGCGGAAAACATGGTCATTATTCAGAATGGGAATATTGTCGAACTCACTGAAGAATCAATCCGTGTTGCTGGTAAAGTCCCCTCTGGTCTGGAACTAGTAGATACTTCTGGCAGTGGAATGGTTAGTGCGAAAGTGTTGCAAGAACGCCAACGTATGGCAGAAGAAGGTATTGTCACAATCGCGATGGCGGTAGATTGGAATGGTAAGCTCATGGCAAAGCCAGAAATTCATCTACGAGGTGTTGTAACGAGCGTTGAGCGCTCCTTGCTGCAAAAATGGGTGCAACAGCGGATAGAAGAAATTCTTAGCGTTCGGTGGTCAGAATTTACCCAATCTTTTGATGATGAAAATCAAGAGGTCAACTGGGCTGGATTACAAGCACAATTGGAGAGAGAACTCGCGCGATCGCTGCGAAAGGAACTGCATTGTCAACCATCTGTCACTTTATTGATGCAAATTCCTGATGAGCCACCAGTAAAAGTTTCTGATGGCAGAAGGCGTCGCACTCGTACTGCTGCTCAAGTTGCATCGTAAGCAACAGATAGCCTAAGGCATAAGGCATAATGGATGTAACGGATAAGTTATCTTTTAGTCAACCAGACAAACTGTCCGTTATGTCCGTTACATCATCCGTTGCCAACTTTAACCCGGATTTCTCACTTATGAGAAAAAACACTTGGATGAGCAAAATTTAGAATAATTTAATTGATACATCATTATTAAATTAGATGAACGAGCCGGATAAATCAAAGTAAAAACCGAAAACTTAAAGATAAATAAATGACATATTATCTGTTTGACACGGAGATAAAAAATCGTGATAAATGAAAGTAGAACAGTAACATAGTTTATCAAGTTATTTTTACACGGTTCCTTATCCCAACTATCAAGATGCATACCAACGAAAGAATCAGTTTTTCTTGGTGCAAGATGTTAGTTCCCAATAAAAACTCAATTAATTTTCATTAAAAAAGTCACAAAAAGTCTTAAAAATATAATTTTTTTCATGGGGAGTGTTAAATATCGCAGCCAAGAATTACGCTCAAAACGCTCTGTACAAGAGATTTAAGAGAGATGCAGGGCATTTTCAGGCGGGAAAATAAAAAGAAAAGTACTAATCTTCTTCTCGTCAAACCTATAGTTTGATTTGTTGAAGATCAGTACTTTCCTTGTTCGCGTATTCATCTTTAGATCACTCTACCCTGAAGGGGTAGAGTGATCGGCTTCTCTGCCGTTCTAGCTCACTAAATAACCACTAAGGAGTTCTCAATCCTACTAACTCCTAAACGCGCAAAGCCACCATCTTTTCCACTGCTTCAACAATTTGCTCTGGTTGAACAATGGTTAATCTCTCCAGAGTTCCATTATAAGGCGTGGGAATATCTTGGGAAGAAAGCCGTAGTACTGGTGCATCTAATTCATCAAATAAGCGTTCATTGATGGAAGCGATTAATTCTGCTCCAATGCTCCCTGTTCTCATACCTTCTTCCACAATAATCACTCGATGGGTTTTTCTTATAGATGCACCAATTGTATCAAAATCTAGCGGTTTGAGCGATATCAGGTCAATGACTTCTGGGTCATAACCTTGTTTTTCCAATGTCTTGAGCGCTTGCGTCACATGATGTCGCATCCGTGAGTAAGTAAGGATTGTGACATCTTTTCCCTGTCGCACAACTTCTGCTTTATTCAAAGGCAGCAGATATTCTTCTTCTGGTAGATCTTCTTTCAAGTTGTAAAGCAGAACGTGTTCAAAGAACAACACTGGATTATCATCACGAATAGCTGATTTCAGTAATCCTTTGGCGTTGTAAGCTGTGGAGCAGGCGACAATCTTTAACCCAGGTACAGCTTGGAAGTATGTTTCTAGACGCTGGGAGTGTTCTGCACCAAGCTGTCTGCCTACACCTCCAGGACCACGGATAACCATTGGAATTTTAAAGTTACCACCGGAGGTATAGCGCAGCATTCCAGCATTGTTGGCTATTTGGTTGAAAGCAAGAAGTAAGAATCCCATGTTCATGCCTTCAACGATTGGTCGCAACCCGGTCATTGCTGCCCCAACAGCCATACCTGTAAAGCTATTTTCGGCGATCGGGGTGTCTAAAAGTCGGAGTTCACCATATTTTTGGTATAAGTCTTTAGTCACTTTGTAGGAACCGCCGTAGTGTCCTACGTCTTCACCAAGAACGAATACAGTTGCGTCTCGCGCCATTTCTTCATCAATGGCTTCCCGCAAAGCGTTGAAGAACAGTGTTTCTGCCATTAGACCTTTATTGCGATTATTGTTCTAGAATCTTAACGCGCATCTGCTCTCTCAGACGGTGAGCGATCGCACGAGTTGCTTGTTTAAACCCCTCAAAGAGGAATTGGCAGGCTACTACCGCTATCGTATCGGCAACTATCGAGTGATTTATCAGATTGATGATGACACAAATCAAGTTATTGTCAATACTATTGTTCATCGACGAGAGGCGTATAAATAAAGAGGTGGGGGAGTGAGAATGTAAGCTGAGTATATGCCCAAGAAAATTAGAGAATTAAAAAACTTGTTATTCCAAGCAGGATTTACTTATAAACCTGCAAAAGGTAGCCATAGTAAATTCTAGGAAAATTCTGGAAGGTGGCATAGAAGTAAAAGTGAACTACCCCACCTTAGCTGTACAGAATGACTCCAGTAATTTTGACCAATGATTCCTTGATGGTACAAGCCCCCGGATAAATCCTGTGGAACCAATTCCATTATCTAAAATCCGCTCATTCCCAAGCAAGCGGATTGATCCGTGGGGTCAATTCCATTATCCAAAATCTAAAATCCGCTCATTGTCTGACTGATGATTCTGAGTTCTTTGTTGATCACTTGTTTGAGGAACTGGAAACTCGGAGCTATAAATTTAACTTAGTATCCAGCTTCTTTCAAGTGGAAATTTGGCGAATCAGGGACTTGATTAACTTGACTCACCTGATTTATTTGAGGAGTTTGATTGACCTGATTTTCAGGAAATCTTCTGGGTCTTCCTGGTTTACGCTTGTGTCGTTGATTGATAGATTTTTCGCTTGCAGTAGCCAGTTCTTCCGGTGTACATTTAAACAGCCGCAATGCATCTAAATATTTTTTGGGTGTCATGGTAGGTTCTGTACGCCCCGCTTCCCAGTTGCGAACACTAGTTTCACTAATTGCAAGCCTGAAGGCAACCTCTGCACGGCTAAGCCCCGCACGCTCTCTCAGGACTTGCATATCCATACCTAATGCTCCCTTTCCAAAACTATAGTACTTATTTATTAAATCAATTGACGTAAAAAAGCCAACTGAGGATTATTTCTTAACTATATTATTTTATAATCTATTACTTACGTATCTGGCAAACGGGCGATAACCCTCACCCCCTAAAGTCCTTATTTTCCTAACGTTTAGGAAACAGCCTCTATAAATAGTGTAAGTCTATATGTCATGGAAAAAGTCTTGGCATTTAAATTTATCTCCCAATTAGAGGATAATCTCACACCCAGCCACAAAGACACCTAGATTTACTCTGCGCCCTTGCGGCTGTATGTGAGATTATCAAAAGTTATTAAAACTTAATTTTATTGCTCTTGAGGCAAAGGTTACCACTTATCGCAACCACCGTGCTGCATCTTTGGCGTGGTAAGTTAAAATCAAATCTGCTCCGGCACGTTTAAAGCCAATGAGAGTTTCCATCACCACACGCTGTTCATCAATCCAGCCATTCAAAGCTGCAGCTTTAATCATGGAATACTCACCAGAGACGTTATAAGCCGCAACAGGCAAGTTGCAAGCTTCCTTAACGCGCCAGATCACGTCCATATATGCCAAAGCTGGCTTCACCATGAGCATATCCGCACCTTCAGCAATATCCAGTGCAATTTCTTTTAGGGCTTCGCGAGAATTACCTGGGTCCATCTGGTACGTTCGGCGATCGCCAAACTGTGGAGCTGAATCTGCAGCATCCCGAAACGGACCGTAGTAAGCCGAAGCATATTTAGCAGCATAAGACAAAATCGGGGTATCTTGGAATCCTGCTTCATCCAAAGCGCTACGAATGGCTTGCACAAATCCATCCATCATCCCGGAAGGAGCAATGATATCTGCCCCTGCTTGTGCCTGAGAAATCGCTGTTTTCCCAAGTAAATCCAGAGTTGGGTCATTCAAAACCCGCCCAGTTAAATCACCCACTTGCAAGTAACCGCAGTGTCCATGACTCGTGTACTCACACAGACAAGTATCAGCAATGACAATCAAATCTGGTACTGCTTTTTTAACAGCAGTCGCTGCTTTTTGAACAATACCGCAATCATGCCATGCGCCAGTGGCATCCACATCTTTATCTGCAGGAATGCCAAATAAAATAATGGCAGGAATTCCTAAGTCATAAACTTCCTTTGCCTCTTCCACGATTTTGTCTACCGAAAGTTGGTAAACTCCGGGCATCGATCTGACTTCATTCGCAATTCCCTCACCTGGTACGGCAAACAGAGGGTAAATTAAATCATTGGTGGTTAAAACCGTTTCGCGTACCATACGGCGTAATTGTGGATGGGTACGCAGACGACGAGGGCGATGAGTAGGAAACATAAATTTTTGTAAACTGGATAATAGACAATGGACACAAAACAAAGCACCACAAAGTAGGACATAAATGCTTTGTCCTCAGACATGCTACAAAAAGTACTTAACTGTTACGCCACTTGCACGCCCCTATCAGCAGAGCGCGATAGCACAGTGGCTTCTGTTGTCCTACTGTTTGTGAGATTGTGTGGTAACTTTGTATTCTACAGCTATATTGTCAAACAAAAATCTTAAAAATCCCCTCTATTTCTCCCTCTGGACGTCACCTCTTCTCCTGTCGGAACAGGTGAGCCAACGGGGAATTCAAAATTCAAAATTGTTCGCGCAGCGTCATGAAAAATTAATGGTGATGTGCGCGTAATTAGTCCAGAATGAAAGACCCACTAGCCTATGGTTTTTTGATGCATAGACTTCTTTGCACTCATTCGCTCTTCTCGCGCTCAACTTTTGCGTCTTTGCGACGCCAGATACCTACGGTAAGTCCTGCGGACAGGCTTGAGCCAACGCGTAGCGTCTGGGCTATTGAGAGGGAAACCCTCATCAAGTACAGGCTCGTCTACTCTGCGAGAACGGCTCCGCCGAATGCGTGAGACAAAAAAATATTTATGCCAGAGGTCTAATGACTAACAGCTAATGGCTCATGACAAATAACTAAAAAACTCGGAAAATGAAGGGATAGCGAAAAGGTTTATCTGGATCACTAAGAACATGAAAAACCGCCCAAGTTGTCAGTCCCCAATGAGCTAGAAACCATAAACCTGCTAGTGGTAACAGCAAACCTAACGTTATCCAAGTCAGTGCTGTAACAATCGCTCCATAAAGCCATACATTAAAGTGGAAGTTGATGGATTCTTTCGCATTTTCCTTCACAACAGGGTCTTCAGATACAAAGAGTATTGCTATGGGTAGACCTACAGACACTAAGGTAGCGCTCAAGAAGATTGCACCATGACTCAGTGCTGATAAAATCTTTCGTTTGTCTGGGTCGTACATTCTTTTTTCTCTCCTTTTTGGCTTGGTAATTATTTGACGCTCCCCTACCTGTTACAATATCGCGTCAGCGCTCATTTTAACTTAAAGGCAGAGGATTCTTATCTCAACGAGCAAGCCGTAAACCTTATAACGACCCTATCACGAGCATTGTTGTTTTAAGATGAAAAGACTCGCTAAAGTTGGAAAAAGTTAAGTTAAGTTAAGTTACAAGTAATCAAATAACATTATGTCTACTGAACTTCAGTCAGAACTGCACAGAGCAGTTGATCACCGTCGTAACTTTGCGATTATTTCTCACCCAGATGCTGGGAAAACAACACTGACAGAAAAGCTGCTGCTGTATGGAGGAGCAATTCATGAAGCTGGCGCAGTTAAGGCAAGACGAGCGCAGCGCAAAGCAACCTCTGACTGGATGGCAATGGAACAGCAAAGAGGTATTTCGATTACCTCTACAGTATTACAGTTTGAGTATCAGAACTGTCAGATAAATTTATTAGATACGCCTGGACACCAGGATTTTAGTGAAGATACCTATCGTACCCTGGCAGCAGCAGATAATGCTGTGATGCTTATTGATGTGGCAAAAGGTTTAGAACCCCAGACGCGGAAGTTGTTTGAGGTGTGTAAGCTGCGCGGTATACCCATCTTCACATTTGTGAATAAGCTGGATCGTCCAGGAAGGGAACCTCTGGAACTGTTAGACGAAATTGAGCAGGAATTGGGTTTACAAACCTATGCTGTTAATTGGCCCATTGGTATGGGCGATCGCTTCAAAGGTGTCTATGATCGCAAAAAACAACAAATACACCTGTTTGAAAGAAGCGCCCACGGTAGTCGCGAAGCTGTAGATACAGTCGTTGACTTAGGCGATGCAAGAATAGAAGAACTTTTAGAACAAAATCTCTACTACCAACTGAAAAACGACTTAGAACTTTTAGAAGGAGTGGGACCAGAATTAGATTTGGAATTGGTTCATCAAGGCAAAATGACACCCGTTTTCTTTGGTAGTGCTATGACCAACTTCGGGGTTGAGTTGTTTCTCAAATATTTTCTTGATTATGCCCTCAAACCTGGTCCCCATAATAGCACTCTTGGCGAAGTTTCCCCAATATACCCAGAGTTTTCTGGGTTTATCTTCAAACTCCAAGCAAATATGGACCCGAAGCATCGCGATCGCGTTGCTTTTGTCCGCGTTTGTACAGGTAAGTTTGAAAAAGATATGACAGTCAATCATGCCCGTACTGGCAAAATAATCCGCCTGTCCCGCCCGCAAAAACTATTTGCTCAAGAACGAGAATCGATAGATATCGCTTATGCTGGTGATGTGATTGGTTTGAACAATCCTGGTGTTTTTGCTATTGGTGATACCATTTATACTGGTCAAAGGCTGGAATATGAGGGTATCCCCTATTTCTCGCCTGAGTTATTTGCAGTTCTGCGCAACCCCAACCCTTCTAAGTTCAAGCAGTTTCAAAAAGGTGTTTCTGAATTACGGGAAGAAGGAGCTGTGCAAATTATGTACTCAGTGGATGAAGCGAAACGTGACCCAATTTTGGCAGCAGTCGGTCAATTGCAATTTGAAGTGGTACAGTTCCGATTGCAAAACGAGTATGGAGTGGAAACTCTGCTAGAATTGTTGCCTTACAGTGTCGCCCGTTGGGTTGAAGGCGGTTGGGAAGCGTTGAACAAGATTGGACGTTTATTCAATACAACAACGGTGAAAGACAGTATGGGGCGTCCAGTGTTACTGTTCCGCAATGAATGGAATTGTCACCAACTGCAGGAAGACCATCCAGAATTGAAATTGAGTACTATTGCCCCTGTTGTTTCTGGACAAGAACCGACAAATTCAAATGGTTAACTGTTATCGTACATTAAAGGGTTCAAGACCCCTACGTCTTTCCGTAGTACGCCAGATGTCTCAAGTCGGGAAACCCGCCCACGACACTGGCTCCTCAATTTGAGTTGGGGTTTACATCCCCAACTCAAACTGTCTTTAATTTTGAATGAGCGAATTTTGGGCGTTGCATAATTGAAGCCTGAATTAGCGTGATCGCTCAAAGGACACTGGCTCCCACAGCGATCGCGCACTCTATTTAATTTAAAACTCGTTATCTTACCAAAAAAGCAGCCCAATATCAAGCTTGACATTGAGCTGCTACCTAATCATGACTAAATTTATAATCCGTAGTTGAATGACAAATTACTTCACAGTTATCTTAGCGCCAGCATCTTCCAACTGCTTCTTAGCTTCTTCTGCAGCTTCCTTCGCAATGCCTTCCTTAACAGCCTTAGGCGCAGCTTCTACCAAGTCTTTCGCTTCCTTGAGACCCAAACCTGTTAATTCCCGTACAACCTTGAGTATGGCAATCTTCTTATCAGCGGGGACTGCTTCGAGAACGACGTCAAACTCAGTCTTCTCTTCTACAGGTTCAGCCGCAGCAGGTGCGGCTCCACCAGGAGCAGCAAGACCGGGCATCATCATCATACCACCACCAACAGGTGCGGAAGCATCAACTCCAAAAGCCTCTTCAATTTGCTTAACCAATTCAGAAGTTTCTAGCAGAGTCAGAGATTTTAACTGTTCTAAAATTTCGTCAGTTTTTACAGACATGAATAACTCCTAGTGAATCGTGAAATGTTGAAGAACAATACAAGTCGAGAGCAAGGATATTTCTGAGTTTTATATGTGGCTATTTCCACTAAGTACTCAGCAATTGGTACTGCTATGCAGCTTGAGAGTCGTCTTGAGAGCCACCTTCTTTCTCGGAAACGGCTTTGATAGCACGTACCAGAGAGCCAGGGACTTCTTTGATACCCACTGCCAGTTTTGTTGGTACAGCATTGAGTCCCACTGCCAGTTTGGTAGGAATTGCTTTGAGTCCTCCTGCCAAACGAGCCATGAGTTCTTCTTTTGAAGGTAGTTCTGTCAGTGCTTTGACATCGTCTTGAGTCAAAGCCTGTCCGTCCAACACACCGCCGCGAAGTTCCGTCTTCTTAGCAGCTTTCTGGAAGTCCTGGTAAATCTTAATTGCAGCCTTCATATCATCCTGCACCAGCAGGAAGACAGAAGAACCTGTGAGGAACTCCGTCATTGGCTGCCATCTGCTATCACCTTCAATGGCAATTCGCATCAGGGTATTTTTTGTTCTTTTGCAGACGGTACCAGTTGGGCGCATCTTCCGCCGCAAATCAGTAATTTCTGCGACGGTTAACCCCTGATAGTCAATGATGAGTGCCAGCTGAGACTGACTCAAAAGGCCTTTGAGTTCAGTGACTATCTCTTTTTTATCTTCTAGCGTTCTAGGCATACGATATCACCTCCTTTTATTTATTAGTGATTAGTAGAATAACTAACCACTAACTATTGCCAGAAAAACAATAAACCCCAGCTCTCGCAGCCGGGGTTTCGTGATAGAGACGCGTCATAACAATGCGTCTATACCTTATCATCCTTATGCCGTAGTACTCACACTTTGAACAGTTATCAATTATCAGTTATCAGTTACAAGTAATAAGTTATCAATTGGAAGAAGAATTCAGCAATTCTGCAATTCTTGATTCAGAAGGAAGGAAGAAATAAAGAATTTAGTTTTCTGACTTCTGACTTCTGACTTCTGACTTCTGACTTCTGACTCCTTCACTGTCCACTGTTCACTGATTTCGATCAGGCATGGTACTGGTAGCAGTTGGGGCGAAAACCTCGGCAGGATATTAAGCTAATAGCACCTGCTGTCTGCGGCTGTTGCCTATTTCATTTTTGAAAATTTGTTTATGGCAAACGCTTAAGCGCTTACTACAAACTTAATTATGCGGCTTCAGTCAGTTTCAAATCGCGTAGGGCGTTAATGTCTACGCTAATCGATGGTCCCATTGTGGCAGACACATACACTGTGCGCCAGTACCGACCTTTAGCTCCTGAAGGACGGTTACGATCAATTGTTTCTTGTAACGCCTTCAAGTTTACTAGTAAATCCTCGCTTGGGAATGATACCTTACCAAACATAACATGGACAATGCCAGTCCGATCAGCTCGGAACTCTAATTTACCTGCTTTGAATTCTGCGATCGCACTTCCTAAGTCGAATGTCACTGTCCCACCTTTGGGTGATGGCATCAAACCACGCGGACCGAGTAACTTACCTAGCTTTGCCACTTGAGGCATGATATCAGGTGTGGCAATCAGCTTGTCAAAGTCCATTCTACCTTTCTGAATTTCGTCAATCAGCTCTTCTGAACCGACGACATCAGCGCCAGCATTGGTTGCTTCTGTGACTTTTTCGCCTCTGGCAATAACCGCCACCCGTACCGTTTGTCCTGTTCCTTTGGGCAGTATTACCGTTGTCCGCAGCTGTTGGTCTGTATATTTTGGGTCAATTCCTAACCGGATATGCGCTTCTGCTGCTTCGGGAAATTTTGCTGTTGCCGTTTCTTTTAAAAGAGATAATGCCTCTATAGGTGGATAATCTCTGTCTTCAACTTTTTCTAGCAGCGCCTGCATTCGGCGCGATAGTTTTTTCACCATTTTTCTCTCTCTTGGGGTCAATGACGAGGCTTAACCTCTCCCCCGAATAATGTTGTTATTTGTCCTTTGTCATTTGTCCTTTGTCATTTGCCTTTTACTAAATGACTAATGACTAATGATTAATCCGTAATTGTTACGCCCATGTTTTTTGCGGTGCCTTCGATAATGTTCATCGCTGCTTCAATATCATTAGCATTAAGGTCAGGCAGTTTGGTTTGGGCAATTTGCTTCAATTGCTCTCTAGTAATTGATCCAACTTTCCTCTTGTTGGGTTCACTGGAGCCTTTGTCTATTTTAGCTGCCTTGGTAATGAGTACTGATGCAGGTGGAGTCTTGAGGACAAATGTAAAACTCCGGTCTTCATAGACCGAAATTTCTACCGGAATCACCGTTCCGATTTGGTCAGCCGTCTTGGCGTTGTACTCCTTGCAAAACATCATGATGTTAACGCCGTGTTGACCCAATGCGGGACCCACTGGCGGTGCTGGGTTGGCTTTCCCAGCATTTAGGGCCAATTTAATGACCGCTGTGACTTTCTTCGCCATTCTTATTAGCTCTGTTTTTGAACCTGATTAAATTCCAATTCTACTGGTGTATCTCGTCCAAAAATCGAAAGCAGAGCTTTGAGCTTACTCCGTTCTGGACTAACTTCAATCACCTCGCCTTCAAAGTCCTTAAATGGACCTGAAAGCACGATTATCTTATCACCAGTAGCCATATCAATTTTGACGACTGGCTCCTGTTCGCTAGTCTGTTTGAAGATTCTTTCTACTTCTGTATGACTCAGCGGCACAGGTTTGACATGACCACGACCCTTGCCACTGCCACGTTTTTGCTCTGCTCCCACGAAATTAATGACATGGGAGGTGTTTCTCACCACCTGCCAGGTGTCATCATCCATCATCATCCTCACTAGCACATAGCCAGGGAAGACTTTTTCTTCCGTATGCTGGCGACTACCATCTTTACGGATTTTTACTGCTGGTGTATGTGGAATCTCCACCTGAAGGATTTTATCAACGACATCGAAGGTCTGAATGCGCTGCTCTAAGTTCGTCTTGACACGCTTCTCACAGCCAGAGGCTACTTGCACTGCATACCAGCGAGCTTCTTGCGAAGTCTCTAATGCTGTTTCTGCTGCATCCTCTGACTGTAGCATCACATTGTAATCTCCGTCTGTTGCAAAAGTCATCGGAACACCTGTTGTGCTGCCCAAATAAAGAATCTATCTACCAAAAATATCAAAGATGCGGAGAGAGTCACCATTAGCAATACAGCAGCTGATTCACTCACCAGCTGCTTCCGACTAGGCCAAACGACTTTGTCGAACTCTTCCTTTATTCCATTGAAAAAGTTTGCTATGCCAGACCCATTGCCTGTCTCGGTCATTTCTGCTTCGTTTTTTTTAGACACGGTTGTCTGTTGTTCCCCCTCATTTCTGATACAAAAAAACTGTTGCCCGTTTCTATTTTTTGTAACAGTTAGTACTCAAACTAACTTGTCCGAAGCAATAAGCTGCAAACACAAAAATTAGACCCGAAATTTTCAAGCATACTGCTATGCTAGCAGATGTTGCATAATTATCGGGCTTTATTTTTGCTGACAGCGCGCCCTGGAGGACTTGAACCCCCGACATCAGGTTTTGGAGACCTGCGTTCTACCAACTGAACTAAGAGCGCACAGGCTGACTTTTATTCAGTTATGACACTTAATTTATCCTAGTTTAACGCAACTTGGCAATTTTTTTCTTTGACTTTGGTTCAGGGAACAAATGAGCGGCGGGAGCCGCTTTTTGTTTAACCCTTCTCCCATATCTTGCTCTGAAATCACAAAGCGCGGTCGAAGCGCTGCTTGATTCGGGTAGCTTTACCAACACGATTGCGCAGGTAATAAAGCTTAGCACGCCTTACCTTACCACGACGCAATACTTTGATATTGTCTATTCGAGGAGAATGCACAAGAAAAACTCGTTCAACTCCCACACCTTGGAAAACACGACGAACTGTAATAGTCTCGTTGATACCGCCATTGCGCTTAGCAATCACCACTCCTTCATAGGGTTGTATGCGGTATTTGTCGCCTTCCTTAATTCTGACTCCGACTCTCACTGTATCGCCCACAAATATTTGGGGCAAATCAGATTTTAGCTGTTCCGCTTCAATGGAGCGGATTATCTCTTGAGTATTCATAAAACCTTGCGGGATGTGTGGAAACCCGTCGCCTTTAGGCACGGGAGGAAACAAAAGTGTGGGGACTAATGTCCCCTTAAGCTCATAGCCCACGAAAAAACTCACAATCAACAATAATAAATCGACAACTACCTTACAGTCTAGTTATTTAAATAGAGAATTTTTTGACGACAACGTCATTGAGAACACAAGAAGAGTCTTACATACGGCTGTGCTATGAGTGTTAAATATATGAAATTTAGCTTTGTTATCACGACATACAACCGTTTGAAGTTACTAAAACGAGCGATTCATTCTGTTCTGAACCAGACGATACCTTGCGAACGGATTGTCTTGTGATAATTTGTTCATTTTAACTGCTTTTAAGACGACATGAAAAGTTTAAGCGCAGAGCTTTCAATTGTTGAAAATGTACCACTCCCTATTTACCATCACTACGGAAGTTAACAAAGGTCACAGCAAGTAAAAATTAAAAAGGTATCAGGTATCAGGTATCAGGTATCAGGTTTGCTGGTAAATCCCCATACTTGAAAGTAGGGGATGAGAATATTGATAAGAAATAATATTTATATGTGTTATTAATTACTATAGGGATGGCGGGGGAAGTTGCCTAAATGAGTCATGCATTTCTGCGGTTAGTCTCCAAGAGTGAAGAAACTTCTTACTCACTGCTAACTACGGGTGAGGTTATTATTGGGCGCGACCCTAGTTGCCAAGTTGTCTTGAAGTCAAATGAATATGGAATGGTTTCACGGCGTCATGCTACTGTTCGTCCATCTAAAACTCTAGAAGGCAGAACGAGCTATGTGCTGTGTGATTTGAATAGTGCCAATGGTACTTATTTGAATGGACATGTTTTGCAGGGATGTCAGGAATTACAAGCAGGCGATCGCGTTACACTTGGCACTAATGGTCCAGAATTTTTCTTCGAGTATCAATATGACCAATCTGTTAGCAAACCAGAGCTAGAAGTAACGCAAACTTCGGTGGCGGTGAGTGCAAATTCCACAAAGTTCACAAATACAGACAGTAATGCAAGTTGGTCGCAGCTTTTTCCTATTCTTTCTAAACCCAGAGATTTAACTCGCAAAGCTTACTTAGTACCAGGAATTATCACAGTGATACTCGTGGTACTACTATTTTTTGTACAAGGATTTTTATATCAAGTATTATTTGGTGCTTACCTAGCTGGTGCTGCCTTATATTTTGTTTACCAGTTGTGTGGCAAAGCTAAACCTTGGTGGGTACTCATTGCGTCTGCTGTTTTTACTATACTGATTTTGAGCAGTCCTGTACTGAGTTTATTTATTCTCGTATTTCGCAACATTCTTCCAGGAGATGTGCCTGATGATATCAGTGGTCTAGCCTTTGGCGAGTTGTTTATCCGGTACTTTTTTGGTGCTGGGTTATTGGAAGAGTTGCTCAAGGCTCTGCCAGTAATAGGATTTTACCTTTTAGGAAGAGCATTTGCATCTCCCATGCGTGAACGTATTGGTGTTAGGGAACCTCTAGATGGAATTTTGATAGGAAGCGCTTCTGCAGCTGGTTTCACTCTGTTTGAAACTCTAGGTCAGTATGTACCTGGTACAATTGCACAAGTTGCACAACGAATGGGAGCAGATGCTGGTTTGCGAGCAGGATTGGAACTTCTCATTCCGCGAATTTTAGGTGACGTGGCTGGTCACATGGCTTGGAGTGGATGGTTTGGGTATTGTATTGGTTTGAGTGTGTTGAAACCGCGTCAAGCATGGCAAATTCTGGCTTTGGGATACTTGAGTGCGGCTGGACTCCACGGTTTGTGGAACAGCAGTACGGGATTATCAAATACCTTGGGAATCTTTGTCCTATTGTTGTTAATGGTGGTTGGGGGCATATCTTACGTTTTATTTGGGGCAGCAATTATCAAAGCGCGTGCTTTATCACCGACGCGATCGCAAAATTTTGCTACTCGCTTTACCCGAACATAGAACTTAGTTAGCGCTATATTTTATGTCAATTGTCTGTGTCGAAATTGAAACTGTTTATTCCAATGATGTGCTAGAGCTTATTGAGCAACTCTCCTGTGAACTGGCAAAGCGTTACAACGAGGATGCAGAAGAGGGCAAGGGAGAATTTGAGCTATCTGATATGGATATACCTGGTGCTGCGTTTGTAGTCGCCCGATTGGATGGGCAGTCAATTGGCTGTGGCGCAATCCGTCCGTTTGATGAGCAAGGCGTAGCTGAAGTGAAGCGCATGTTTGTTATTCCAGCTATGCGTGGGCGTGGTATCTCAAAGCAAATTCTGACAAAGCTAGAAAATACTGCACGTAGCCTTGGTTACACTGCTACGATTTTAGAGACGGGTACACGTCAGCCAGAAGCAATGGCGCTTTACGAGAAGGCTGGCTACAAGCATTGTTACTGTTGGGGCAAATACATCAACTCTTCATGGAGTATTTGCTATCGCAAGGAGCTTGGATAATCGAGTGACTCAATGCTGCAATAGTTGAACAATTCAAGAGGACTTAAGTTAGTAACGCTTTCTCAAAACAGAGCGCATCCTGCTTAGTGTAGCTAATCCTGGTTGCTCGCAATCTTCACTTGTGATATTTTTTGTTGTCGTTCCTGAAGTTTATTTTCAATAAGTTTGGCAAGAAGCCAGGAAATAGAACGTTCTTCCTCTTGTGCCCATGCCTCCAACTCTGCTTTGAGATCCGGGGAAATGTACGTTGTTACACCAGACAATAGAGTTTTGCCGCCCATTTCAAAATTTCTGTATTGCGTAGATAGTCCTTATCATAGCACCTTAAAATAGCTTTTATTGTCTTATCTTTAGCTATACTAGACTAAGCTAAGGTACGCTAAAATAGCAAGAGTAGTGAAATTTTACCTCTCTCCGCATGAATATCCTTGATAGCCTCTTCACCCAGCCCGTTACTCAACAGCAAAGTCGTGGTATTAGCGTCAAGTCCCAACGTGAAATTGAAATCATGCGTCAAGCAGCTTCGATTGTTGCAACTGTGCTCAAAGAGATTTCTCAAATAGTGCAACCTGGGATGACGACTGCTGACTTAGATGCTTACGCAGAGAAACACATTCGAGAAATGGGCGCAACACCCAGTTTTAAGGGATACCACGGATTTCCCGGCTCTATCTGCGCTTCCATTAATCATGAAGCCGTGCATGGCATCCCCAGTTCTAAGCGGGTGATTCGACCTGGAGATGTTTTGAAGGTTGATACAGCAGCTTGTTATCAGAACTTTCACGGTGATTCTTGTATCACTGTTGCCGTGGGTAAGGTATCTCCAAAGGCACAAAAGTTAATTCAGGTTGCCGAAGAGGCACTCTACAAGGGAATTGAGCAAGTCAAAGCAGGAGCGTATCTGATGGATATTGCTGGCGCTGTTCAAGACTGTGTAGAGGTACACGGCTTCAGTGTTCTTGAAAACTACACTGGGCACGGCATTGGTCGCAATATGCACGAAGAACCTTCAGTGTTCAACTTTCGTACTCGTGAAATGCCAAATGTGAAACTCCGGGCTGGAATGACATTGACAATCGAACCCATTGTAACTGCTGGTTCTAAAGTGACCCGCACTCTATCAGACCGTTGGACTGTAGTCACATTAGACAAATCCCTAGCTGCTCAGTTTGAACATACACTGCTTGTGACTGACAATGGATACGAAATCTTAACTGACCGCACAAAGGTTTAGTCATCTCAAGTCCGGTTGATTAGTTATTATTCAGGGCATGGGTGCAAAAATCTTAAAACTCTCTCTCCTTGCTGTCTTAATGATAAGTCTTTAATCGGACACGATTTCGTTTGTGAAACCAAGTAGGTATTTGAAGTCAGCCAATTGCTTGAGTTTCTCTGGATTTACAACAATAAAAACAGATTGAATTCGGTTATCCCTAAAATCAAATGTCATAACGCTGTAGGGGCGATCGCCAATATAATTAGAAATTTTTCGCCTTGCCAGAAGGCGATGTTTACATTTTCCTCAACTTACCCAGCCTACCGAACACGGGCTTTGCCCATTTCCCACCCAACAAATCGTGCAGCAGAGTATACAAACAGGGGATGAGAAACAGCGTGAGCATTGTGGCGATCGCCATCCCAAAAAATACGACAATCCCTAAAGGCTGCAAAAACTCTGAACCTTCACCAATACCCAAAGCCAAGGGGAACAGCCCCAAGATAGTCGTGACTGTGGTCATTATAATCGGACGCAAACGCCCAGGTGCAGCTTTGAGAATGGCAGTGCGGCGATCGCAACCTTCCTCCTCTCGAATTTGGTTTGCCAGTTCTACCATCAAAATCCCTGCATTCACGACAATACCCACCAACAGCACCGCACCGACTATCACCGTTGCGCCAATAGCTGTTTTAGTGATGTAAAGTCCAAAAATCCCCCCAGCTAAAGCTAGTGGTACAGTAAACATAATGACCAATGGGTCAATCAGCGAGTTGTATTGCACAGCCATGACGACGAAAATTAAGAATGTCGCTAGCGCCCCCATAGTTTTCAAAGAGTTTTGCAACTGCTGATTCGTTTCCTGTGCGGAACTTGGCACAATCGTCACGCCATCAGGTAACTTAAGACTATTGACTATTTCACTCACTTGTGATATCGCGTCACCCAGACTAGCTCCCTCGCTAAGGTTACCTGCAATAATGAAAACCTGACGCTGATTAATACGCTGAATCTCTCCCGGTGCTTGACCCTCTTCAATACGGGCAAAGTCCAAAAGGCGGACTTGTTGGTTATTTTGCGTAAACAGTGGTAATCCTTCTAACTGGGAAGGACGCGCAATTGCTTCTTGATTTAACTCTACTCGCACATCAACTAAGCGGTTACCGCGTTGAATTTGTGTAGGAACTGAACCTTCAATAGCAGTTTGAATTGTTTCACCAATTTCTTGCGCTGTCAGTCCCAAAGTTGCAACTCTTTCCCAATCAGGGCGAATTTGCACTTCTGGTTGACGGGGATCAGCATCTGGTCGAAATCTGGCGAGTGTAGCGTCCTCTAAAGCTTGCACCACTTGCCTGCCTGCTTGCTGTAAGTTTTGTTCATCGTTGCCTTGCAAAATAACATCAACTTCTGAACCTTGAGCTGGAGTATTACTTAAGATTAAACCCCGTACCTGACCCGGATTGAGGCGCAGCAAAATTCCTGCTAAATTCAGTTTGTTAAATTCCCGATTAACCTTTTGGACAAACTCTTCAACATCCTTGCCTGGTTTGAGATTGATAGTACTGCTGGCGCGTAGAGGATTTTCTGTTGTGTTACTACCAAAGAGAAAACCACCTACGGTTGAGAAAACATAGTCCGTTTCTGGTTGCTTCATCAAGATACCATCTACAACTTGCATGACTTTCTGAGAAGTTGCCAAAGGCGTACCTGGAGGAAACTGCACTCTTAAATTGGCTTGTCCAGTACTGATGCGCGGTAAAATTTCTTGAGAAATTTGACCTGCCATGAACAAGCTGCCACCGCCTAAAATGAGAAAAACGACAGTGATGGCTATTACCCGATAACGTATAACATTCTTTAACAACCTACCGTATAAAATTGTTGCATCTTCAAAGCGGCGATTAAACTGGCGTAGTAGCCAAAACTCTCTTATACGACTAGACCAAGGTATTGCCAGAAGTCGAGAACACAGCATCGGTACTACTGTGACGGCAACAACCAGCGAGGCGGCAACCGCAAAGCCAATCGTCAGAATCATTTCATTAAATAGTAGTGAGATAAAGCCGCCAATGAGCAAGAATGGTACTACAGAAACCAAGTTAGCAGCAGTCGCAGCAATTAATGCAGATTCCACTTCTTGGGAAGATGCAATTGTAGTCTCGATAAAGAATTTTGAATTGGGTTTTTTCCCCATATCCTCATCTGCCAATTTCTCCCTCTGCTTCTGATTGGGAGTCATGCCTGTTTTTTCAGCAACGTTCTCCAAAATAACGACTGATGTATCAATCGCTTGACCGATTCCCAAAGTCAAACCTGCCAAACTGAACACATTCAAAGTCAAGCCGAATAGTTTCATTAAGGCGATCGCCGCCAAAGTACACAGCGGAATTGCCAAACTAATAATAAATGTTTGTCGTATTGATCCCAAAAATAACAGCACTGCTGCTGCTGCTAACAATGCCCCGGAAACTGCTGATGTAATCACATCATTCAACGAATTACGAATGAAGCGAGATTCATCTGTTGTGGGGGTTAAAATCATATCCGATGGAATCAAGCCAGAACGTCGCAATTCCTCGATCCGTTTCTTCACGCCATCTACGACGTTGATTGTATTGGCATCAGGCTGCTTTTGAATTGAAACTTTCACCGCTGGCTGACGGTTTAAATAAACGAAGATTCGCTGTTCTTCTGTACCATCACTGATTTCAGCGAAGTCTCGTAGATAAACGCGGCGAGGAGGCGATGAGGGGGATGAGGGGGATGAGGGGGATGAGGGGGATGAGGGGGAGAGGGGGGGAGTGGGAGAAGTAGGGGAAGAGACTTGAAAGGAGAGGTTGCTGATTTCATCTGCGTTTTGGAAGCGTCCAAAAGTGCGGGTTAATGGCTCAGAATTTTCCCCTAAAATTCGACCACCAGATATATCTTGGTTCCGAGCTGTTAATTCATTCAGTACATTGGTTAACCCAACACCCAACGCTTGCAAACGGTTTAAGTCAACAAGCACCCGTACTTCTTCTTCAGCAGCACCGGAGATATCAACAGAAGCAACTCCTTGCACAACACTGAGTTCGCGAGACAGTTCTTCATCTGCAAATACCCGCAAATCTTTACCTTGTAGAGAGGGAGATGTCAGCGCCAATTCATAGATTGGTTGTTGGGAAGGGTCAAATTTAAATATACGCGGCTCTTCGATAGTGTCTGGCAGTTGTCCTCTGCCTCGGTTAAAAGCTGCAGTAGCATCATTTAGAGCCTGCTCAATATCGCCTCCTGGTTGGAAAAATAAATCGATGCTTACCTGTCCCTCACGAGTCCGGGAAAAAACTTGCTCGACATTCTCTGTAGCTGATAAAGCTTCTTCTAGGGGTCTAGTGATTTCATCTACTGCCACTTCAGGCGAGATACCAGGTGCTTCCAGCCGCACACCAATTCGCGGATAAGTAATTGATGGTAGCAAATCTACTTGGATAGTCGTCAGAAAAAATATCCCAACAACAATAACCGCCACGGTGAGCATGAGTGTGCCTATATGCTGGCGAATTGAAATGGCACTAATACTAAATCCGCTAGTCTGGTTTACCTGCTGCATGATACTAGGTAGTGAGTACTGAGTATTGTTGTCTCGATATATTGAGTAATGGTTTACGATTGTTGCTCAGAAATAGCAGAAATACTTACAGTGCTGCCATCTTTCAATGGTTTGCCACTACGAGTCACAAATCTTTCTCCTGCTTGCAAGCCAGATAAAACTTCTACATTGCCATCAGCCCTATCTCCCAGCGTTACAGATCTCGCTGTCACCGTTACTTTATCACCTGCTTGCTTGACAACAAATACCATCCCCTGGCGTTTGGGCGGTTGAGATTGAGGAGATGAGGAAGATGAGGAAGCAGATCTCCCTTTGTCTTGTCCTCCTTGTCCCTTTGTCTCCTTGTCCCTCTCTCCTCCCTGAAGCGCTGTTTCAGGTATGATGACTCGCGCTTGTGTTTGGGTTTCAAAATTGACTCTTGCCAACAAACCACTGCCAATTTTAGCGTTACTGTTGGGAATGACGACTTCAACTGGCACTAGGCGAGCGGTTATATCGGCTGCTGGGGAAATGCGCGTCACTTGCCCAGTGTATGTTTGATTGGGAAAGGCATCTAAGCGCACTTTAACTCGTTGTCCTAAGCGAATTTTCCCCAGTTCTAATTCCGAAACTTGAACCACGACTTTGACACGGCTAAAATCACCAAGTCTCAAAACTTCATTACCCGGTTGGAGAAGATTTCCCGGTTCTGTCACCTTTTCTAAAACTGCCCCAGTAATTGGGGATGTGAGCTTTGCATAGGAGCGGCGCTCTTTTGCTTCTGCAACGACAGCTTGTTGAGCAACGACTCTACCTTGCGCTGCAGCGATCGCTTGCTGTTCTGTGCGAACTTGCTCTTGTGCAGCACGAAGGACTTGGACAGCAGTTAGGCTCTCGGTACGTGCTTGTTCGGCTGTTTGTTGTGCGATCGCCCCCTCTTTCACGAGTTTCTGCTGCCTTTGTGAGTCTGCTTGTGCTTGCACCAGTTGTGCTCGCGCTTTTTCTACCTCGGCACGGGCATTGCTTACCTGCGCTCTTGTCCGTGCGACTTCTGACTTGAGTGCTGCCAGTTCTGCTTCTGCTTGATTTTGGGCAGTTCTGAGGAGGGCATCATCTATCTGTGCGATGATTTGTCCTTGCTTAACAGCATCACCCACATCCGCATTCAATGCCAAAAGCCGCCCTTCTACTTGCGATCGCAGTGATACTGTACGGAATGGCGTGGTTGTACCTGTATATTCTGGCTCTTGTCGCAACACACCAGTACGGGCAATAGATGCATCCACAGGAACTGCACCACCTCCCTCTTGCTTACCTCTAGGACGCTGTGATTCAGCTTCAGCTGATTCTTTTGGGAGTGAACCGCAACCAGCAGTCAGTAGTCCCACACCCAGCACAGAAGCAATGAGAATTTTCCTTGTATTAACTTGCATTTTTTTTATGTTGGCTGTTTCAAAAAACTATCTCTGTTTTTCTGCCTTTAGCTATGTGTTAATTTATGTGCTACTTTAAGCTGCTGATTTCCTTCCAAAATCATCTATGCACACTCCTATCAGGTAGTTTTGGATTAGTCTAGTCGTTTGATTTTCTAAAATTTAATACTTTAAACAAAAATGATTAATAAAGATAAACACCTCCTGTACTTTCTACAGTTTTGCCAGATATATTGTTTTTTATGTTAGCTAATGCAAATTTTATTAAAATTATTATAACTATTTTTACATTTCCTTGACTCTATCTATAGGTTAGCTATCTTATCTGGTCTGAAAGGAAAATATGACAAGCTTAAATAGCAAAAAGGTGGTGAAACTGTGTAAATAAGAGATTTCCATGCCTTGGTGACGAAGAAGGACAAGGAAGACGACTTAGGAGCAAAACAAGTCAAAAGTCAAATGAAAACAAGCTCTGTCTATACAGATGACATTTTCTATCTACTGATTCCAATAGCTGCAAAATTTTATTTGGAGAAATGCTATTTTTGTGTCTTTGCTTTTTGCTTCAAATGATTTTCAAAAAAGACAAAAATAAGCTGTAACGCCTTAACGCTAATACTGATTTGTGAGAGTCGTCAAGAATCAAAAGTCCTGAGCAATTATTGACTTTTTACCCTTGACAAATGAACTGCCATAACTAGAAAAGCGAAAATACCTCCTCCCAATTCCCCATTGTCAAGCTTGTGCAATATACACACGCAACCGCTTATCTATTTCTCCTGGTGTAGCAAAACTATCAGCAACTCTCGTAAGATCGAGATAATCTTAAGAAACGTAAATAAGTCTGGTATTTTGAACCAAGATAGTGTAGCAAACTATAACCGATTGTCAATTCACTTTACGGGAGGAACGATACCAGTGACACCACAGATCAAACTGACACAAACTGCTGACGAATCTCTGCTGGCAGAGTTTTTTCAAGAATCAGTCGGTAAATGGCGTTCGGAACGGCGCTATTATACACTACCAGATGGGGAAACAAAGGAAATGGTGAGTCTCATCACTATTCGGTTTTTGACACAGGGATGCGATGAATTGCAAAAGCTGGCTCAAATGCACGGTCTACCTGATACGGTTAGTTTGAATTGTGGCACTGAAGTGATCTGGAATAGTGAGAATTGTGTAACGGGAAGGAAAGAGTCTGTAGGCTCAACAGTGTTTGGTGCATTGGGACATACGTTGTATCGCGATCGCGGTTTTGCGACAACCAAACCTGTTACCGCCCAGTATTATTTACCCAATCCCAAAACATTGTGTTTGCGAACAGAATACAACGGTTCAGTGTTTGAGGAAGAGTTAAAGCTGATTGGCAGCAAATACCGTACGCGCCAGTCTATTATCTCTCGTGCTGGGGAACAGTTGATGATTGGTCAATATTTGGAGAAGAGAGTAGAGAGTTAGAAAGAATTTTTCGTGTTACCTGTAACTCAAACCCGGTTTGCCATGCAGAGTTGATAAAACTGCTCATCGGTTAAGTGAACAACTGGTTCCAGATTTAGCACAACTGTATTCATTTTTCCAAATAACCTGCACTAAACACCTGCTCAGGAGCGATCGCTAATTCTGGAAATGTCCGCGATACAATCTGTTGATTTGCACTTAAAATAGTCTGTTCGTACAAGCCCTCTTCCAACAACAAAACTGATATTGTTGCTTGTAGGGGGTCTACAATCCAATACTCTGGAACTTCCAGTGCTGCGTATTCAGAGCGCTTGTAACGATAATCTCGCTTTACCGACTCCGGACTGACTATCTCTACAATCAACAGCGCTGGTGACTGAAATACTGCTGACAAATTCATCAGTTCTGTTGCTTGTTCTTGTGTCACCACACACAAGTCAGTCAATCTGGATTTATTTCTACCTGTTCTGACTCCAGTTTCTCGAAAGCATAGCCAAGATAAACCCAATCGCTTGATTTCTGCATCCAGTATTTGTTCAAGCAATTTAGCAATTAAAAAATGTTGAATTGTAGGTGGATTCATCAGTTCTAGCCTACCATCCACCAATTCATAATGAAAACCAGTGCCATCATCATAGGTTAAATACTGCTCAAAGGTGAGGCTGGTTGTTTGTGTTGTGACCATCCCGACTAACTCCAGTGACGGTATTCCCATCGTAACCTATAGAATACAGGAGATGACCTGCACGAAACACTTGCGAGCTTGGCGATGGTGCCTCTGGGGCAGGAGAAAAGCGCCATCGCTAACTGGCAAAAGAATGACAACTTGTGGGATCAACTAGCGAACAATATTTAACAGTTATCAGTTATCAATTGGAAGAAGAATTCAGCAATTCTGCAATTCTTGATTCAGAAGGAAGGAAGAAATAAAGAATTTAGTTTTCTGACTTCTGACTTGGTGACTTCTGACTCCTGACTCCTGACTCCTTCACTGTTCACTGGTTTAAAAAGTGAAGGTAGTTCGGAGTACACCTACAGTTGTTGTGTCGTTTCTACTGTCGCTTTCGGGATTGAAAAGGACAAATGCTCCTGGGGTAATGCTGATATTGTCATTCACTTTAAAACGGTAATAAGCTTCTAGATGGTAAGGAACAGCCCGATCTACACCCGCTTCGGCAAGTCTAGCATCACCATCTGCAGAAGTGCGATAGAGTGGCTGTCCAAAAATAATCCCCGCATTGTTTCCTGGTTTGAATAAATCATTGAAGTGCAATCCCACCATCCAACTTGTGAAGGTAGTAGAAGCATCAACACGACCAGAAGAATCATCAACAAATATCGCCGCACCGTAACCAGACAAAGCAACTTTTGGAGAAAAACGCCAAGTTAGTGTACCGCCAAAGGAGTTCAGTTTAACTGGTATTCCTAGTGGAACGCCAGCTAAAGCACCGAAATCACTACTAGTTAATCCTGTGCCTAGGATGTTGATTTCGTGATAACTATTGGCATAGTTTAGACCAATCTCTAGGGAACTGCTTGGTCTAAGGGTTAATTGTGTCGCCACGATAGTACTACCTCCAAACACGCCTGCTCCCAAAGGTGTGCCAGAAACTCCCGGCTGGATATCCGCAGCCGAACTAGGAATATTGGCATTTGCACTGGCATACAAAGCTCTCAGATCCAGCTGCTTTGATATGTTAAAAATAAATCCCGCAGCCGATGGTAAACCAGAACCCGATGTACCACCAGAGACACGTATCACAGGGTTCACACCTGCAAAGCGAGAAACTGCCTCTTGTCCTTCACCGTAAAAAGGTGTGATGGCAGGAAAGGCATCTGGCACTTCTGCCGCAGTCCCAGCAAATAAAGTTAATTTCTTAGCGACGGGAAAGATATAAACCAGCTTGTAAAGCTGAACGTCATTACTACCAATGTCCGACAAAGTCTTAGGATCAATGCCAGGAAATTGCGGTTCAAAACTGACGCGAGCGTTACTGGCACTAAATCCTGAGGGAGCTAAGCCCAAAGATTCTTGAAGGCTACCACGACCATCCGAACCGCCTAAAAAGTTATGAGCTTGCAAACCAGTAATCAGTAAGTCTTTGCCTGTGAAACTTGTGTTGAGAGTCAACCGTACTCTATTTGTCAGGATGATATTTGGATCATTCCTACCAGGAGCGCCTCCTGTTGCACCAATCCCTGCAATAATGACCTCACCACTCAGTTTGGTCGTTGTGGAAAACTGATTTGCTTCCAGTTCTGCTGTGCGAGCTTCTACAACATCTACTCGACCTCGCAGTGTCGCTAGTTCTGCTGCGAATTCTTCTTGCAGTTTTTGCAAGGTAGCTAAATCCTCTTTCTTTACCAAATCAGCAGTCGCTGTAGCAATGAGTTCGTTGACTCGATTTAGACAGGCGTTTAAGCCAGCAGCAAATTCATAGCGAGTCATCGCGCGATCGCCTCGGTAGGTGCCATTTGGATACCCAGCAATACAACCGTAGCGCTCGACTAGAGATTGCAGTGCCGCAAATGCCCAGTCAGTAGGCTGTACATCAGACAATTGTGATACAGATGTGACTTGTGCTATTGTGCCTGATGCCGAGACTCTATTTGGAGATTTTGAGGTCGTTTGAAGTGAAGAACTAGGAGCAGCAGTTAGCCCTAAATCTCCGCGTTCCTGCCTCTGATTCAAAGTAGGTGAATCTTGTTGTTTATTCTCTGTAGATATAATGAATTTTGCCTGACTTTCACCAGATATAACACTATAGTTATAATTACCAATCTCATAATAAGCGATACTACTGTTAGAGATGTCTAATTGTTCAGCATAATTGAGTGCAAGAGTGTCATATGCTACGTCAATATTAGGTATTGCCTGTATTGCGTGCACAGGTAACAGTCTGGCAATTAAGCACAAAAAACTTGCTCCACCAGAAGCTAGTAGATATTTTCTCATGAGAACTCCTAACACCACCACATACAGGAAACTAGACCGAGATATTCAAAAACAATAGTTAAGTAAAACTAAGGCAAATTTTACAACAGAATGTTGCTTACTTCGTCTCAATTTTCCCAAAGGAAAGAATTTTATTTAGGGAAATTTATTAATCACTTACAAGTAATTACCGTAAGTGCTTAACTATAAGCAATCTATTTACAGCAATAATTAACACAAGCTGTTATTTGTAATTTTTATGATTACTATGTGACAAAGCATTGTCCAACTTGACCCAGCGCGGTAGATTGTATTAGATAATACAGAACTGCACAGCGCCCACCTAAGACAGAACTTTAGTGTACATTTGCGGTAGCTTTTTGATTTTTATTATTTTTAGTGACAATTATTACAAAATTGTATCAATTTTACAATAATTTTACTAAACACGTTAGTATTTTTACTAAAACAATGGTACGATAGATAACTTTATACAAATCTATAGTAGTAGCATTAATATCTTTTTTACCGTTTTTTGATACAGAGATAGATTTTATGTAGTTTTAGCAAAAGTAGCATGAGAATTACGGAATGGTGGTTGTTCATTGTGTATAATTCCTTAATTGCCTAACAAGCACTAGTTAGTAAGCAAGGTAGAGAATCCAACAAAACATAAGAGGATTTTATGAAGCAATATCTGAGATTTGCCAAGCAGTTTTCACTACTGTTCACTCCATTAGTAGCTACTTCTGTGCTTTTCACCTCACCTAGTCGGGCTGCTACTTCTGCTTTTTCTGATGGAGAATTAAGTTTGACAGATTTCAGTGGAATTCTTTTCACTGAATTTAACAGCGACAATAATGCTGATACTGAAGCTATTACTCTAGGTAAGGATGATTTTGTAGATTTTCAAAATAATCCAGTAGTAGAGACGTCAACTTCTCCAGCAAAAGCATTTACTGATGTTGTTAGTTCAGTGAATGGTGAAGGTAGGAATTATACAGGATTGGTAAAAAGTAATTCGGGAATTGTCGGTAATTTTGATATAGGTGCTGGTCAGACTTTTTCTTTTAACTTCTCCTCTTTTCTAAACCTAGGGACAGACATAGATGCATCTCCAATAGAGAATGCCCAAGCTAATGGAGATATTGCTTTCTACTTATTCGATACTTCAGATATATCTGAACAAGCTCTTCCTGACTTTCTTACTGGCTTATTAGATGATCCAAACAGCATTAACAAAAGTCCATTGTCCTTCTTTTCTCTTTCTGGGAATGTCAGCACTCTTGGTGATGATTTTATTCTCAGTCAAAATAGTTCAGATATTACCTTAACTAATACTTCTAAAGAAGTTGATTTTGAAGGCAATGAAGAATTTGCTTTCGCTGATTTTACGGGTTCTTTCCAACGCTATTTTGATAAATCAGCAAATGTTACTTTAATCGCAACCAGGAGAAGTAAAGCGAGAGTGACAGCACCTGAACCTTCAACTAGTTTAGCTTTACTGTCATTTTTAGCATTACTAGTTATAGCTAACAAAAATAGATTGAAAGCAAATATCTTAAGGCGCTCTTTGGAAGTAAAGGCTATCAAGTTAACTGTTGAGAATGAAGTCAAACTGTAAATAGAAAATTATGTTGATCGCTATCTAAAAACTTGCAAAGAGGTTTTTTCTAATGGCTACTCCAAGTATAGCTACTTCTGCATCTTCCACGTCACCCATAGTGAGTGTGACTTCTGCTCTTTCTTATGGAGATTTATTCTTAACAAATTTGAGTCAAAGCTTTTCTACTATTGACAGCGATAATCAGGCTGATACCTCAGCTTTTGCAGATGGTGGTGTAGCGACTGTTTACAATAATGCAGTCGTAGAAGCTGACGATACAGAAGTATTGACTTTTGCCACTAGTTCAGCCTTTGGTGAAAATAAAGATTATTTTGGCTTTGCAGAAACTCATGCAGTTATTGTTGGTAATTTTTTTGTAGATGCAGGTAAAACTTTGTCTTTCAATTTTACATCTGCTATAGACTTGGAAACCTCCATAGAGGCTCCACAGCAAATAGAGAATGCTAGCGTAATTCGAGAAATTTCCTTCTCATTATACGACACTTCGGATATATCTAAAGAAAGTCTGAAAGACTTCCTTACCAATTTATTACCTGACCCAGATAGCATTCAAAAAAACCCTTTATTGTTCTTTTCTCTATCTGGAAATTTAAACACTTCGCGTCGTAATGATAATTTTTTGACCAGTGAGAAAAGCGAAAATGTGACCATAAGCACTGAATTCAAGGATTCTAATTTTGAAGGAAGTCAAAAATTTGCTAGCGCTTTTATTCGTGGTTCTGTAAAACGCTCTTTTAATAAGCAAGCAAATGTCACTTTAATCGCTTTGAGAAGGGGTCAAGCGAGAGTCGCTGCACCTGAACCTTCACCTAGCTTAACTTTACTCTCAAAACCTGGATCACTGGGCGTCGCTACTCAAGGTAGACGTCAAGGTGCGACATCTGGACGCTCTTGTGATAAAAAGGTCATGAAGGTGACTGTTGGGAAGTAATTCCAGTAGCATGCATGACATTCTCAAAATCCAATCTCAAAATCCAATTAGATGGAGTAGCAACAAAGAAGGAAAATATCTTTTGAGCCTCTCAATAAAGCTGACTTTTCCCGTTAAGTCGGGAATCATTGAAATAGCAAGGGTTTCACACCCAAGTTTATTCTCAACAAGTGAATTGTAATGACAATCAATCACGAGAGAATAGGACTTTGGGATAGGGGGCATAGTAAGCGATCGCTTCGCCAAAAAGATAACGGGAAAAGTCAGATGCATAAATGATTGAAACTCCACCTGTAAATGAGGTGCAACTGCACACCATAGTCATACCAGCAAATCTTAAAAGATTTCTATTAGAAGCAGATTCCACTAAAAAAGATGAATTGTGGGATCAATCAGGTCTTGAGTTAGTACTACCTATCTTAGATGCAGGTGCAGTTCAATTTCGAGATGGTAGTTTTCGCCTTGGTCAAGTGAGCCGCGCCCTTACAAATCCTCACGCCAATGTTGACTCAAAGCAAAGCGAAGCAGAGTTAAGAGCAAGTATCAAAAAAATATTGCCTAAATTCAGTAGACCGAAAACTTTTGTCAGTCAACGCAAGAATGAGGGTTTGGGGCGATGTTTTTGGCACAGGGTCGAGCGATCGCTTACCTTAGCAGGAGAACTCATCTACAACCCTATTGCTCAAAACGCAGATGATACGGGCATTCTGGCGGATTGTATACAATCCGCCAGAATGCCCCAATGGTAAGCCTTCTAGAAATCTTTTCGGTCTACTGAAATTAGGCAATTTACCAGGAACTTGGCATCATTGCTTGGTGTCATTCAGTAGAGATGCACTCCCCTTGATTAGTCTCATCCCAGAGCGCGAAGGCGTTCATGTTTTTTCTGGTTTTAGCAATCCCCTTGTGATTGTGCCTTGTGATTGTGCCTCCTCTGGCACAACGCTTTGCTAACTGGGTTTTTGGAATGGAAGACGAAATTATTACTAAATTGTCCCCTGTTCGCTTTCAAAACTTTCTATAGTCTTTTAAGAAAAACTAATACTTAATTATTATATAATATACAATATTTCATATACTACTCAATTGACGCTTCCATATCAATTTTTTCCGAAGCTAAAATTTCTACTGCTTCTTGTAAAAGGTGGTTCTGCTCTGTTTGAATTTCCTCTAGTCGAGTAGAAATTTCTACCAATCTTTGCTGCTTATCCTTGTGGATTTGTGGAGAGATGGTAGGTAGTAAAGTTGCTATATGATCAGTTGTTTTCACATCGGTCGGTTGTTTAAAAGCTAAGCTATTAACTTTTGTAAATAATATAAAGCTGACCTTTACAAGAGCTTGAAGCAATTTGAAAGGAATTTGCAAAAGCGACAAACTAGCTGACTCAACTATACGACCAATTGCTTTGATGAGGCTCCAAACTATAGCAAGAGCAAAAAGCAGAATGACTAAACTGATAATTGGGTGATTAGCCACCCAACCAAGAATTTGAACGAGCTGCAAAAGTGTGGGGTGTTGCTCAAACCAATCACCCACAGTAGAAGAAATGGCTGTTTGGACCATCACCGATGTTGTACTCTTGACTTGTTCAGCTGATTGCAATGTTTGTTCAACAGAAGCTTTAGCTTGTTCAAGGGTTGTTGTAGTTGTATCAACAGCCCGACTAGCCGCTTGAGATGCTATTTCCTGCCAAGACTCCCCAATTTGTTGCGCTGATTGAGTTAGAGAGTTAACGCTCTGGTTAACAAAATTTTTCGTCTGCTGAAAACGTTGCAAAATTTTCTCAGGTAGATTTATATCTTTATATAAATCAGAAATTTCGGCTAGAAGTGCCATAGAGTATTTCACAAGGGACACTGAAAGCAAGATGATTAACTTGATTCAACGTAAGCAAAAATTTTTCAAGTAAGTTGTAGCCAATCAATGTTCTATCCTTAGATAGAAGGATAATAGCTCTATCTGTTGTATTGATAAAATCTGTGTCACAGGCGTGTTAAATAATTCAACAATCAGTGCAGTAGATGTTCAAACAGGCGGAATCATCTACTTATACTTAGATAGCAACTCTACAGGTCATCCTCCATATATTATAAATTATCATTCCTAAGTTAGAAGCTAAGGGGGAGAATTACTTGTTACAAATAAGACATAGATAAATTGAAAGAGCAAGTGTCAATACACTACTCGTGCAATCATCCAAAGGGTTTTTACTAAGGTACACCTACACTTTTTTACATAAAAAGATTTTTACGTCAAAATAAGACGTATAGCCCGAGTCTTTTAATAAAGTTACATACTTTAGTAGAATCTTCAGTAGAATGTCTCAACCTGTTAATAAGCAGTTTTTGTAAAACATTGGCTTTTTCTCGGCAAATTCTTGCAAATTACCAAGTTTTGTATTTGTATACAAATCATGCATTCACTGTCCCACAGATAATTACGATGATCACACTACCCGATAAAGGCTTACAGCCTAGCCTACCTTGGCATTCTATATGTTAAAAGCATGACATTTTAACAAAAAGTCTACTTACGTTTTACTTAGCAACACCATTGAGCTATCTACCGTCACAAGCCTCATGAATGTCATCATTCGTTCGCTGAGCGTTACTCTCTTTGTGTCTGCATTTGCAGCCATACCATACGTTGCAAGAGCGCAGGAGACTCCAACGACTCCTCAACCAAGAGCAAAGCAGAATCTTTGCTCTTCCGATGCCGTGGAGGATTTGCTACCTTCACCAGCGCTGAAGCAGAGCCTTTCTCCATTTTCCTACCTGGCGCAACAAGGTTTTACACAGAAGCCAGACGGTTCTTGGGTCTGCTATATGAGAGATAACCGAAAACAGGAGCGCTATTACACCCTCTTCAAAGTCCAACAAGTCAATGGAACACTTGTCGCTAGTTCTTTCCTAGAAAGCGGCACTTTGATTGAGGAGCAAGACACTCGCAGCTTGGACTTGTTCATGATCCTGATTGAAAATCATACGAATATAAATCAAGGCAATCGTCAAAGTATCCAAAGGTATTTAGAATCCTTCATTTCTTTCGTAAAGCAAGGAAAAATACCTCCGTCACGCCGAGCGTATCTTTTTGACCAACCAAGTCGTGGAGTCGTTGTGTATCATCCAATTACAGAAGGAGAACTTAAGGGTACAGCAATTACGATTAACATCAACTCGCCTCAGAACTTAAGTTCCTCTCCAGTCTCTGAGGCTGAATCCTTTCGAGGCAGGGTGTAGAAAAATTCAAAATTCAAAAAACTATCTCAATTAATAATGATTTTGAATTTTTGGAGTTCATTTGTCCTCAATCCACTACAGCCTTGTTTACTGGAGGTTCATCTTGTTTAAGTCTCGTGTTACAAAAATCGTTATTGCGTTTTCATCCTATGGGGCGACAATTCTGACTGCGCCTCAGCAAGCTTTGGCTCAACTTAGAGTTGGGAGCCCTGGTGTTCAACCAGGACTGGAGGAAAATTACCTCCAGTATCAGATATCGGGGCAAGATTTAAGCCGAATGCAAGTTATTCCTGGATGTAGCGTGGGATTTGGTGCTGCTTGTAACAAGCCTGCAGCAGCACTACAGCAATTAGTAGAATCTAACAACGGACCCAGTTACTATGACCTATTAATGCGAGCGGCTGGTGGCGAGCAAAACTTCCAAAATTTTGCTTCTTTCTACGGAAATAATCCTAATCTTTCTCAGATACCCTATGCCTCATTCTGGCAAAATGACAATCCTTATATTATGGATGGGTATCGGTATCTTCTTGGGCAAACAGTTAGTCGGACACCCCAAGCAGGTCTGGGACAGGTTACCAAAAACTTTTACTGGGCACCCGAAGGATCTGGGAACTCGCTTGACCCTCGTAGTGGTTTGCTGAATTTGAAATACTCCTACGGGCGTTTGCTGTTGGAAGAGGTCGCAAAAATTCCCAATTGGAAGCAGCAGATTCAGTCTCAGGATTTGCCGGCAGAAGCCAAGCAGTATTATGTGAGTAGCTTCTCTCAAGGATTGCGTGCGTTGAATAGTGGCAATGAAAAGCAACTAGAACACAACATTCTCGAACTCCAGTCTATGCCATACTCCCCAGAAGGAGGTCTGTTCAGCCGTCCAAATGGTGGTATTCCTCCAGAGTTTAACCAGATTACTGGGCAAGGTCTTCCAGGAGATGCTTTTGTAGCTACAGTTCCAATATTACCTGATGGAGAAGCGATAACCCAGGAGATTATTCCCAGCCCTGAAGGAAATGTGGTACAAGGAGGCAGAGGTCCTGCGTTCCCATACTGGACACTCGCTGGTATTCCTCTACTGCTTCTACCTTTTCTTTTTAGCGGTGGAGATGATGATGATTCCTCAGATAGGGTAGCTGTGTCACCACCTCCAGGAGGGGAAACTCCACCCCCAGGAACTCAACCACCTCCAGGAGGGGAAACTCCACCCCCAGGAACTCAACCACCTCCAGGCGGTGAAACTCCACCCCCAGGAACTCAACCACCTCCAGGCGGTGAAACTCCACCCCCAGGAACTCAACCACCTCCAGGAGGGGAAACTCCACCCCCAGGAACTCAACCACCTCCAGGCGGTGAAACTCCACCCCCAGGAACTCAACCACCTCCAGGCGGTGAAACTCCACCCCCAGGAACTCAACCACCTCCAGGAGGGGAAACTCCACCCCCAGGAACTCAACCACCTCCAGGAGGGGAAACTCCACCCCCAGGAACTCAACCACCTCCAGGCGGTGAAACTCCACCCCCAGGAACTCAGCCACCTCCAGGAGGTGAAACTCCACCCCCAGGAACTCAGCCACCTCCAGGCGGTGAAACTCCACCCCCAGGAACTCAGCCACCTCCAGGAGGGGAAACTCCACCCCCAGGAACTCAACCACCTCCAGGCGGTGAAACTCCACCCCCAGGAACTCAGCCACCTCCAGGCGGTGAAACTCCACCCCCAGGAACTCAGCCACCTCCAGGCGGTGTACAGCCTATACCGGAGTCATCAACATTAACACCTCTTTTGTTGCTGACCATGATCATGTCCATACTCAGTTACAGAAAGTGGCTCAAGCAGAGCTAAAAGGGTGTAATATCAAGCCTGTAACTGGCGTTCGTCAGCTACAGGCTTGATATAAAGATGTAGAAAATTAAAACAAATCCAAATCCGTTACTGCACCAAGACTGCTGGAAGATACCAATTTGGTATATTTTGCCAGCACACCCGTAGTGTAACGGGGTGGACGGGACTGCCAATTGGCACGACGACGGGCTAACTCTTCATTAGATATGTGTAAATGTAGTGAACGAGCATGGGCGTCAATGGTGATGGTGTCGCCTTCTTCGACTAGAGCGATCGCACCCCCAACTGCGGCTTCTGGCGCAACATGACCAACAACCATACCATAGGTACCACCTGAAAAACGTCCGTCGGTAATGAGTCCCACGGAATCACCCAAGCCAGCACCAATAATTGCCGAGGTGGGAGCTAGCATTTCCCGCATACCAGGACCGCCTTTAGGTCCTTCGTAGCGGATAACGATGACATCTCCTGGGTTAATTTTCTTGTCCAAAATCGCATCCAAGCAGGATTCCTCAGATTCAAAAATCCGTGCTGGTCCAGTCATTTTGGGTGTTTTGACTCCGGTAATCTTGGCGACAGCCCCTTCTGTTGCTAAGTTACCTCTGAGGATGGCTAAGTGTCCTTGTTGATACAGCGGGTTACTCCAGGGACGGATGACATCTTGATTCGCAGGTGGTTCTTCTGGAACATCAGCCAACACTTGGACGACCGTTTGCCCGGTAATTGTTAAGCAGTCTCCATGTATCAAGTCATGCACAAGTAACATTTTCATGACTTGAGGAATACCACCCACTTTGTGCAGGTCTGTGGCTACATATCGACCACTGGGTTTTAAATCGCACAAAACGGAAACACGATCGCGGATAGTTTCAAAGTCATTCAGGGAAAGTTCAACACCAGCAGCATGGGCGATCGCCAGCAGATGCAACACTGCATTTGTCGAACCACCCACCGCCATGACGACAGAAATAGCATTTTCTATCGATTTGCGAGTTATAATCTGATAGGGTAAGATTTGCTTACGAATTGCTTCTACCAAGACGGAAGCAGACTTTTCAGTACTTTCAGCTTTTTCTTCATCTTCTGCTGCCATTGTAGAGGAGTAAGGTAAACTCATCCCCATTGCTTCAATGGCACTAGACATAGTGTTTGCCGTGTACATTCCACCGCAGGAACCAGCTCCTGGGCAAGCCCTTCTCTCAACCTCCAATAATTCCTTCTCGTCGATTTTATCAGCACTGTATTGACCGACTGCTTCAAAGGCGCTAACGACAGTCAAGTCGCGTCCGTTGTAATGTCCGGGCTTGATGGTACCGCCATAAACAAAGATGGCGGGGATGTTCATGCGAGCGATCGCTATTATTGCCCCTGGCATATTCTTGTCGCAACCCCCAATGGCAAGAACACCGTCCATACTTTGCCCATTGCAAGCAGTTTCTATTGAGTCAGCGATGACTTCCCGTGAAACCAAGGAATATTTCATCCCTTCTGTTCCCATAGAAATGCCATCACTGATGGTAATTGTGCCGAACATTTGTGGCATTGCCTTGGCATTTGTTATGCCAATTTCTGCTCTTTGTGCTAGTTTGTTGATCCCCATATTGCATGGGGTAATGGTACTATAGCCATTGGCAATACCAACGATCGCTTTGGAAAAATCCTCATCTTGAAAACCAACAGCACGCAGCATTGCCCGGTTAGGCGATCGCTGCACTCCTTGCGTTACAATTTGGCTTCTTAAGTTCTCTGACATATTGATAATTCCCTTGCGCCGTCATCTTTACTCTTGGCACATTTGCTCTGTAATTATCTCAAAATATCAGATACTCTACAGCTCATTTTCACGCGTTTGTCGAAAGATTACAGCTACTATAGCTAATCATTAATTGTACCATCTGGCATAATTGTATCCCGCAACAGAGTACCCATCATGTATGCCCCATAGAGATTAGCTCTCTGTAAATTTGCAGCAGTGAAGTCTGCGTCTATCAAGTCTGCCATTTTCAAGACAGCCCCATTAAGAATGGCTCCTGTAAGCTTTGCCTCATAAAGATTTGCTCCACTGAGATTTGCTCCACTGAGATTTGCTCCACTGAGGTTAGCTCTGACTAAAGATGCTTCTGTCAAGTCAACCCCAACCAAATTTGCTTTACTCAAATCAACTTCACTCAAGGCAGCTCCTTTTAAAGTCGCTCCGCTAAGATTGACTCCATTTAGATAACCACCCTGGAGATTTATGCCCTTGAAATTTCTTTCTCCTGCTTGATAGCGTTTCAACAAATCATCTACGCTCATTGGACTATTTAACAACACCTCTTGCATGTAGTGTGCCTCAAAGAACAGACTTCACTAGGTTAATTGTGTCATGATTTCAAGTTATGACAAACTATGTCATTAATTAACAAACTATCATGATAGCAATCCAAACTCAGTCATTGGTGAACAACTCACAAATGATAGTTTGTTAGGGCGTAAACACTACCACAAAATCAAGTTGTCTGTTGAAAAGCTTTCACTCAAGTTGTATGTCAAGTTTTTTACTGAATGAGTATAGTTGTCTTATTTGTATCAGTTTCCCACGCCGAGGCAACTGGCTCTCCCGTTGGGCGTAAGTTCTGATTTTGAACGAACACAAGCGCCGATTTATAAACATTCCCATGCTGCTTGAAAAAAGTCTCGCTCACACAACATTGCATAACGATAAGTTGAGTTTACCAACGTCGTGCGACTCGTATAACGATCAACCAAATCTTCTAATTGTTGCGTGAGTGGTTGAAAATCTGCACCACTATAAGTACGAATCCAATCCGCATACTGATGATTGGGAATACCATCACGAGCCAATTGTTTGCCTAAAAAAGAATACAAACGCATACAAGGAGACATAGCCGCAGCAGTTAAACCCACATCACCACTCCAAGCAGTTGCTAACAAAAAGTCAGTATAGTGACGAGTAGTGACTCCAGGTTCCACAGAATGCAAACTGACTCCCCACTTTGCTGCATAACCTTCATGAAGTTTCAGTTCTTGTAAAACTCCATCAGCTAAGAAGTGAAATGTAGTAAATACAGAAAAATCTGGCGCTTTAGCTGCAGCTATACTGTAAGCACGAGCAAAGGCTTCCAAGAAAAAAGCATCTTGTCCCACATAATAGGTAAATTTTTTCTGCTCAAGAGTACCGTCACCTATACCTTGGATAAAGGGATGCTCCAGACAAGCTTGCGCTATGTCTTGATTTGCTTGCCACAATTCCTTTGAGATAGTCATTTTGAGTTACCAATAAATCAGTGAACAGTGAACAGTTGTCAGATAACTGATAACTGATAACTGTTTTAATTGCTTATAACTCTTCCTCTCTAAAATGGCAAAAACTGGAGTAATAGAGAGCCAACACTTCCTACAAAATCAACGAAATCGGGTTTGGCAGGTTTTACCTTAGTTTCGTAGGATGTTTGCAGTTCTTTTATAAAAGCCTGTGCTGTTTGTATTCCAGTGCTATTGTTTTGGGATACAAATAGTTTTTCAGCGATTTGGGCGTCTTGAAATGCACCTTGTCGGTCAAATATTTGGTAACGAACAACACCACGAGCTAGATAAGCACCTGCATAATCAGGGTTCATGACAATAGCTTGATTGAAATAGTCAATTGCTTGCTGTTGATTACCTTTTTGTGCTTCAGCAACACCCCAAGCATAAAATTTCTCATGTGTAGCAATTTGCGATGGTATACTTACTGCTCCTTGCAAGTTAATACCATTAAGATTAACACTATTAAATTGAGCGTTAACTAAATAAGTATTTCTCAAATCAGCATTCTGTAGATTTGCTCCACTGAGATTTGCTCCGCTTAGGTTAGCACCAAATAAACCAACACCACTTAAGTTTGCGCCCCTCAAATCAGCACCGCTCAAGTTAGCGCGGCTGAGATTGGCTCCTGCGAGATTGGCTTTACTTAAATCCGCTCCTGATAAATCAGCCATAACCAAACCAGCCCCAGTTAAATCACAGTTTTGACATTGTTTGCTTGTGAGTAACTGTCTGACGTGTTCGAGATTTGCTGCTTGAACTGTCTGACTTAGGTTGATAAGAGTTAAAAATGCGGCTGTGGCTAGAATTTGGCTTTTCATTATTGGTGTCGCAATGTCTTACCCGTGACTTAGTACAACATTTCATTAATTCGTGGCGAATTCTCCGCGTTCCTGGTGCGCTTACCTCTGCGCGACGGCAGTTTGCACCGTCAGGGGAACCACCAAGGGCGCGCTGCCTCTCCTTTGCGTTTAAATTTCAACCCTCAATTCGCCACGATTTTATGCAAAGCTGTACTTAGAACAGTTCTGTCAGTGAGAGTGTCACCGACATAGCATATGTGTGGCTTATTTACCTAAAACTAGCTCCTTTAGGCATAATTGCGCCATTGAGATTTGCACCTTCTAAACGAGTTTCTCTCAAAATAGCTCCCTTAAGATTAGCATCACCAAGATTCGCACCCCTAAAGTCGGCACGACTCAGATTAGCATTGCGGAGATTAGCATTGTTAAGATTTGCACCACTGAGATTAGCGCTGCTCAAGTTAACACCACTTAAATTAGTATTGTCAAGATTTGCACCACTTAGGGTTGCTCCACTCAAATCAACACCACTTAAATTAGCATTTGCAAGATTCGCACCACCTAAATTGGCATAACGCAGCTTCATCCCCCGTAAGTCCTTTCCTTCCCAACTAACACCACCTAGGTTCTGCGCTAGTTCGTTGTGCTGTTCTTGAATGAGTACTACTGGTGTGTCTTCTTGTGGTGAAACTGATGTGTTTGCTGCTGGCGGAACTAATGTATCGACAGGTGCTTCTGTGATGTCTGGCGCGGTTACTGTTTGATTGGGTGCTGCAACTGGTGTTTCCACGCTTTTGAGTGCTACATAGATTCCAACTCCAACTAAAAGAGTTGCTCCAGTTAGTACAGCAGAGAGGGTGAAAAGCAAACTTTGACGCTGCTGATACATTTGTGCTGCCTCAGTGGTATAAATTTGGGCTTTTGCCTACTATTTATAGCAGTTCTCAAGTCAGTAAAGTACGCTGAAGTTTGTATCCTTGTGTCTACCCTATTGGCTACAGCACGGGACTTACAACTCCTTAAACTCCTCTTTAGTTAAAATAACGATTTAAAACAACAATGTGGAATTACGACTACTTATTTCACAGAATTGAAGAATTAGTCATGCATCATTCTCCCAGTGGTGCAGAGGCAGAAATTAACCAATTCTTGATGCAGCAATTTGCGGCGCTAGGAGTGGAAGTATGGTGTGATCGCGCTGACAATATTATTGCTAAAATTCCTGGGAAAGATCCCACTAGACAGATTGCCATTACTGCTCACAAAGATGAAATAGGCGCAATTGTGAAAACAGTTGGCGACAAAGGTCGAGTCGAAGTTCGCAAGCTAGGCGGTTCATTCCCGTGGGTTTATGGCGAAGGAGTCGTAGATTTACTAGGAGACAACACAACCGTGAGCGGTATTCTTAGTTTTGGTTCCCGTCACGTCTCCCATGAATCACCCCAAAAAGTCGAGCAAGAAGACACGCCTGTAAAATGGGAGAATGCCTGGATAGAAACAAAATGCACTACCACCGAACTGGAAGCAGCTGGCATTCGACCAGGTACCAGAATGGTTATCGGTAAGCATCGAAAACACCCAATCAGGCTAAACGATTATATCGCCAGTTATACCTTGGATAACAAAGCTTCTGTTGCTATCCTACTAGCACTTGCCGAAAAAGTAAAACAGCCAGCAGTCGATGTGTATCTAGTCGCATCAGCAAAAGAAGAAGTGGGAGCAATTGGGGCACTTTTCTTTACTCAAAACCAGCGTTTAGATGCCTTGATTGCTTTAGAAATTTGTCCTCTCTCATCAGAATACCCAATTGAGGATGGGAAAAGCCCTGTTATACTTTCTCAAGATGGGTATGGAATTTACGATGAAACGCTAAATGGGCAACTGCGTCACTGTGCCAAGCAATTGGATATGTCAATACAGCTAGCAACATTAAGCAGTTTTGGTAGTGATGCTTCCATTGCCATGAAGTTTGGTCATGTTGCTCGTGGTGCTTGTTTGGCATTTCCGACACAGAATACTCATGGATACGAAATTGCCCATTTGGGAGCAATTGCTAATTGTATCGATTTGTTACAAGTGTTCTGCGAGACTGAATTTGAGTGATGATTTTTCTTTCTCTACTTGCCCTTCTTCTTCACAGGTAACAATGTATTAACCTGATAGGGTTACTACCCACAATTCTTTACAATGATCCCAGGTAAGTTAATTAAAAGTGACTGTAAGCCAATGCCTAAGACCGTTGCCGATATCATGAGCCATAATCCGATTGTCGTCCAACCAGAAACTCCTCTACAGGAAGCCATTAAAATTCTGGCAGAACGACGCATTAGCGGGCTACCTGTTGTGAATGACATTGGTAAGTTAGTAGGTATTATCTCGGAAACGGATTTAATGTGGCAACAAACTGGGGTAACCCCTCCGGCTTATATCATGTTTCTTGATAGCGTGATCTATTTGCAAAACCCCGCAGATTATGAACGTGATTTGCACAAAGCGCTTGGGCAAAATGTTGGTGAAGTCATGAGCAAAAACCCTATCACCATTTCTCCTGACAAAACTGTCACAGAAGCGGCTAAACTCATGCACGATCGCAATGTTCACCGCTTACCAGTTCTTGACAGCGAGAGCCAAGTCATTGGTATTCTCACTCGTGGTGACATCATTCGGGCAATGGCAGCTAGTCAAGATTAGTCATTAGTCATTAGTACAGGACGATAGAAATAACTAGACAGTTAAGAACAGCTTTATTACCCTGGTTATTTAAACATTTTTCTCTTCTGACTTGGTGATTCGGTGACTCCTTTTTAAAAACATCTTTGAAAATTGGGATAATGAAATGAGTATTACTCCTGAATCTGTCAAGCAATTGCTAAATTCCGAAGATTTAGGTGATCGCTTGCAAGCAGTTAATCAAATCCGTCAATTAGAACCAGCTACGGGTTTTGAGTTGATTCAAAATGCTGTTAATGATAGTAATTCCCGTGTGCGGTACTCAGCTGTGAGTCAGTTGGATACTCTGGGTAGACAAGATTTAAATTTGTCTCTAAATATATTGCGTGATCGCTTGTTCAATGATCCCGAACCTGATGTACAAGCAGCCGCAGCAGATTGTTTGGGTGCTCTCAAGCTGCATGAAGCTTTTGAAGATTTACAACAACTCTACCAAACCAGCAACGAGTGGATTGTAAAGTTCAGCATCATCGCTACGCTAGGAGAGTTGAACGATCCAAGAGGCTTTGAGTTGCTAAAGGTAGCACTTTCTTCAGACAATGACTTAGTCAAAACCGCAGCTATTAGTTCTCTGGGGGAGTTGGGAGATTTGCAGGCTATTCCCCTCTTGGCTTCCTATGCAACAGATCCAGATTGGCAAGTTCGCTATAGGCTAGTGCACGCCTTGAGTCGTTTAGGTGGTACAGACGCAAAATCTATATTAGAAACTTTGGCGAATGATGAAGTAGACGCTGTTGCAACTGAAGCCAAAAAATCTTTAACCAAGGCTTGAAGTGTCTGGCTTTACTTGGGAATCTAACCAATCGTAGCACAAAGGATTTAACATGACTCATAGCAACCGTATTGCTCCATACCCACTCAAAATTTGTTCAGACTAAGCATTTTTCTTATTTACAGTTTGATACATATACTCATAGCCTCCGAAGTTCCAAACTCGGGAGGCTAATTATCATATTTTGTGTAATTGACATCTTGCACACAATAAGGTAGAGCGAATATAATTCACCTTACCTACCTTAAATACCCTTAAAAAGCAGGGTTTATGGGACAAGGACGGAATGCATTGTGTCTCTATCAATGTAGCGATGTATAAAAATCACTACATCAATCCCAAACCTACCCTAATCTCAAATTAAGGGAAAGAAGGGAGTTCCTACCACATAAGGGTTTAAAAATCCCTACTTTCCCGGAATCTGCTTTAACAGACTTGGGATCTATATCAGTGGGCTTAGGAACAAGGTGTCACAACCTAAAAATTACCCATTAGGGTATGGGCAATTTGTCAAACACTTGTTATCGTTCGTAATACGGAGGTACAAATGTTTTGGACAATAAAAGTCCAGCTATTTACCCTATTAGTTCATTGACAGCTGCATCACCTTTACTTTTTGTTTTTAGGAGTTTGTTATGAATCAACCAATCGAATTGACCCTCGAACAGCAATTCAACATTTGCTCATTTGCTACTCAAGTGCAGCACATGAGCCATGACCAAGCTAAAGACTTTCTAGTCAAGCTTTATGAACAAATGGTAGTCCGGGAAGCGACTTATAAAGAGCTTCTCAAGCACCAATGGGGATTAGATTCTGGTTCCACTTGGGCATAGGTATTAGCGCCGCAGTAGGCGACCTCCTTCTCTTGCTCGGTTCCAAGGAGGAAAGGAGCTGGGGATGCAGGGGCGTCAACTAAAATGAGCAACTCTGACTAGAGACTTTCAACGATAATTCATCTAATTGAGCAACTCTCACTGTATTTTTCCAAGTAGTTCAGGTTAACATTGGGCTTGACTAGCTTTATGCATTTCTCAGCTGACGACTGCTCATTTGCAGGCTAGGAGCAAATGCAATTGCACGTGTTTTCTTGAAACAGCGTTTCGCTTATTGAGCTACTGTAAGCCCAGTCATTAGTCTACCCAAATTTTACCGCTTAGATCCTTTAATATTTATATTTCTTATAACTTTATTTATTATTATATACAATGTAGCTTTTTTATAAAAAAAAATACAATTATTTTTTATGACATACGTATGACAAGATTCGACATTATATTTTTTCTAGCCGGAAAGGTCAAATGGGGAATCTGTATCCATTGCTTGAATTTTAGCCAAAATATAGGGTTTAATCTTTTCGTACTCAGTTTTAAGTAAAGTTTTACTAAATTCCGGTTCGGCAGATGATACTAGTTTGTTGCTCATCGTCAACCAGTGATGTAACCACTGGCATTGTGTAGAGGCGATACTTGAAAGTAATACATGAACACAACGATTTGGTGTCTCTCTAGCAAAGAACAGTATCGGGTAAAAACCTGTTTGTCCTAGTAAACAAGTGATTTTTTGCGCGAAAGTTGTTTTTAGATCAAGGTAGTATGGCAACCATTTGGCACCATATTTACGGTTATAGATAAGGGTAATCCATAGCAGTATAGGGTGAGGAGCAGTAATGAAAAGAAATTGATTATAGCGCGTACAAACCAGACGCTTTTGAATTTCCAAATGCGGTAGCATCACCCACAAAGCAGGTAGAACCTCTCCATTGAAACGGAGGGGACTGGGAAAGACGATATCGGCGATAGGTTTATTCGGGGGCCAAGAAGCTTGCTGTGCAATTTCATCTATCAATCTAGATGATAGCGTCACTACCTGGGTTTTGTGCTCAACATCTGTTTTTGCTGGGGAAGAGACAGTAGGAAGTTCATCAATGCGTGACAAAGTTTTGCTTGTGCCATAACGCTGTTCTAGGGATGTCACAACCTTAAGGATTTCATTTATACTTTGAGGTCGTGAGCTTGGTGCCTTGGCTAAACAACTCATGATCAAATTTTCTACATCTAGTGGTAATTGTAGATTGGGTGCAACCTCAGCAAAGGAACGTGGTTGTTGATAGTGATGTACTTTGTACCATGCTCCAAAAGAGTGAGTGGATGCTACTAAGGGAATTTTGCCTGTAAGCATCTCAAACATCATGACTCCTAAACTATAAATATCAGCACGGTTATCTAATTCCTTACCATCCATCTGTTCGGGAGAAGAATAAGCGAGAGTACCTAAATAGTAGTTAGTGTAATTGCTATCTGAATGTAGTAACTTGGCGATACCAAAATCTAAAACTTTGACTAATTCGCCGAAACTATGGTCTTGAATGACTAGCATATTACTCGGCTTAATATCGCGGTGGATAATTGGGCATATTTTGCCGTCAACCAAGATACCATCGTGAGCACACTGTAACCCCAAGCAAATTTGACGCACCATGCTCAAAAATCTTGGGTTAGATATTTGTTGCTGGCGGATAACATTACTCAAGCTGTTTCCTTGCAGGTATTCCATAACATAGAATGGAGTATTATTCTCGTCTATGCCATAGTCCATGACTCGAACAATGTGGATACTTTTTTGTCCAAGTAAGGCACAGGTTTTTGCTTCTTGCTCAAAGCGCTCTTGCACCCGCAGATTTTGATTTTGGGTTGATAGCGCAAGAAACTTAACAGCAACGGGTACGCCACCCAACAAAACGTCCTTAGCACGATAAACTCTACCCATTGCTCCAGTACCAATTATTTCCTGGAGTTCGTAGCGTTTACCAAGTAAACGACCAATGTTGGGATCTGACATAGAAGATTCGACTCCAATATTTAACAGTCTTGAGAGAACCCTGCGTAGCATACAACTTGTCAATTGTTGTGATTTGAAAGTAGGTATAGACAAAAAATTTTAGTATATTCACTTATTTATTTGTACTATCTCATACCTTTGCTATTCATTAGTTTTCCCAAAATTGAACAGCTAAATAACGTGAGGCGTGTAAAAAATGGTGAAGAGGAGAAGTCGTTGGTAGTAGTTAATGATACTTACTCCTCCTCTAAGGCAATATCAATTTCCCCAACTGCAAAACTGATGTCTGCAGCAGCTAGTGTTTCACCACAGGAACTTCGCCGGGTACAGAAACCGGGTTTCAAGAGAGATCGTTCAGCCTGCAAAGTTGCTTTGGCAGACTACTAGAGCGGGTGCATCGTTGATGCCATCTTCTTAAAAAAATATTTGAACAAATATTCAATTGTGCAAATACTTAGTTTTGGTTAATATTGATATTGATAACCATTGCCTCAACGATATCTGTTATGAACAAGCGTTCTGGAAAGCAAGACTTGGACTTACTTCAAAGTTCTGACGTGCCCAAGTGTGACACTCATCTAGTGCACCTAGATAATGTACGCTCAATTGGGGCACAAATCCTGCCAATAGATCAAGCACAGCAGATGGCAGAAATCTTTGGGGTGTTGTCAGATACAAACCGTCTACGTCTTCTATCGGCTTTGGCAAACCAAGAGTTGTGTGTTTGCGATCTAGCTGCATTAACGAAAATGACAGAATCAGCCGTTTCTCATCAACTACGATTATTAAAAGTAATGCGTTTAGTTAGCTATCGTCGAGAAGGTCGTAACGTCTACTATAGCTTGGCTGACAGTCACATCATCAACTTGTATCACTCTGTAGCAGAACTCCTGGATATATCAAATGTTTAGGTTTTTGCACCAAGTCTGAAAAGCTGGCGTGTTGTTGTATTCGCGGTTGAAGTTATGGAACACGCCCACAGACACTTGGTCGAGTACTAGGAAGCTCGGAGGAAACCCCTGACGCAGTCGCCAAGGGCAGGGGAAACCCCAACACTGACTAAATTCTGAGTTCTGGGTTCTTTCATAAATATAATTAATAATTACTTTTTCATTGCAAAGGCGATCGCCTCTTCCAATTGATTCTGAACCAAATTCGTCAGGATAAACACCTCTTGTACTGTTTTCCCTTGGCGTGCGATGACTTTAAAGCCACCTCGAATTGGTACAGAAACTCGTAATTGTAAATGAGGGCAATGACCTTTCACCCGCCCAATTTCTCCTGGTGTCACGGTTTGAATTCCATCCTGCCGTATGAGACGTTCTAGGATGGGGATGAGACCACTAATGTGGGTCGAGTGATTCCAAACAAGTCTGCCCTCAGTGGATTTTGTCATGATTTTTACAGTGTTATCCTGCCTCAAGAGGAGCCATTGTCAAACCAGCTCGATATAGCTGCTGGTGGTATAATTCTGCAGGTTCTTGCGGACCGATCCAGACAATTGCTTGACCTTCGGAATGCACTTGGTTGGTGAGTTTCCAAGCGCGATCGCTATTCATACCCGGAATATACTTTACCAAACAATCGTGAACATGCTGGAAAGTATTAAAATCATCATCTAATACAATCACTTTATAATTCGGATATAGCTTGCGGGTCACTTGACTAGACCGTTCAGGAGCTATAGTTGGTGCTGTTGCCATCCCGTAAACAGCTGCTGAATGTCTGGTAACCATAGAACACTTAGCCAAAAAGCTTTATAAAACTAAACTACAATTAACTAGTTTAACTGAATCGCCGTAAGTCCCCCATCTGAATTTGGTACTCCAAATCAGTGGCGGGATATAAGGCGGGCTGCGACGATTGCATCTTTGAGTAAATCTTTCCGCAGGAAAGACCGGGAAAAGATGTATGTTAGCGGAGCGGCGCGTTAGCGCGGAGTAGCCAAATATTTTTCCTGATTTGCTTTACTAGCAAGTGTAGATAGTAGTAAGATACAAAAACAAGGAGGTGATATTGAGTGCTACATAAAGCCGTGCAAGTTCGTTTATACCCATCAAAAGAGCAAGAAATACTATTAGCGCAGACATTTGGATGTTCTCGTTGGTGGTGGAATTATGCCTTGAATAAATCAATTGAAACTTACAAAGAAACAGGCAAAGGACTTGCTCAAATAGCACTCAATGCATTATTGCCCAAGCTCAAAAAAGAAAAAGATACAGAATGGTTAGCTAATTGTTATAGCCAAGTTTTACAAGCTACGACGCTCAATCTAACTACTGCATATAAAAACTTTTTTGATGGTAAAGCAAGGTTTCCTCGGTTCAAATCCAAGCATGGTAAGCAGTCAATCCAATATCCTCAAAACGTCAAGATTGTAGATGGGAATGTCAAACTTCCCGGTAATATCGGAGTAGTCAAAGCCAAAATACATAGACCAGTTGAAGGAAAAATTAAGACTGTCACTGTCAGCAAGATTCCGTCAGGTAAATATTTTGCATCTATCCTGACTGTTAGCGAAGCGGGCGGGCAACGCCCGACAGTAGAAGGTGAAACCCCTGCTGTTACAGAAGGTAAAATTTATGGAATTGATTTAGGATTGAAGCATTTTACTGTTGTTACTGACGGCGAAAAAGTTTCAAAGTACGACAATCCTAAGCACCTTGCCAAACACGAAAAGAACCTCAAGCGTAAACAACAGAAATTAGCACGTAAACAAAAAGGGAGTAAGTCAAGAAATAGATACAGAAAAGTTGTTGCCAAAGTATACGAACAAGTTAGCAATTCGCGGCAAGATTTTTTACATAAACTTAGTTACAAGTTGGTCAGCGATAGCCAAGCTGTCATAGTGGAGAATCTTCATGTCAAAGGCATGGTACGTAATCATAACTTGGCAAAAGCAATATCTGATGTTGGGTGGGGAACATTCACTAATTTCTTAGCCTATAAGCTAGAGCGTAAAGGTGGGAAGTTGGTAGAGATTGATAGATGGTTCCCCAGTTCCAAGCTCTGCTCTAATTGCTTCTATCAGATGGATAAGATGCCGCTAGATGTGCGGGAATGGATTTGCCCTCACTGTGGCACTCATCACGATAGAGATGGGAACGCAGCAATAAATATTAGAGCAGAAGGTATCAGAATGCTAAAGGCGGATGGTTCAGCCGTCTCTGCTGTAGGAGGGGAGGTAAGTCCAAAAATGGGACGAAAGTCTCATTTGAGGCACTCGCTTTTGAGTACAGAAGCCCACACTGCACTTGGTACTCCAAGTCAGTGTGGGTAGTTCACAGACACAAAGAGCGATACTTCCTTGGAAAGACGCAAGTCCCCTGCTGCCTCCCTAGGATTGTAGCAGTTACATAGGAGTTTGGACGGTTATGAATAGTTCGTTGACCCGACCCCTAGCTGTCGTGACGGGTGCCTCTAACGGCATCCGCTACGAACTCGCCAAACAGTTCGCCCAAAATGGCTTTGATCTCCTTGTCACGGCCACCGGACCAAGCATTAACGAAGCCGCTGAAGCCTTCGAGGCTCTGGGTGCCAAGGTTGAGACGGTGCAAGCCGATCTCGCTACCGATGACGGTGTCGAAACGCTCTACAACCAGATTAAGGCAACTAACCGACCAGTGGATGCGATCGCGATCAATGCAGGTGTCGGTGTCGGTGGTGATTTTGCCCGCGAAACCGAGCTTACAGCAGTTTTCTGTAAGGTGGGCATTGCTCACCAATATCTCAAATGTCTATCACATAAGCTTTTTTGAGCAATGCCCACCCTACGATTTGTGGTCTATTCATATGAAAACCGCTGTAAAGACGAGCTCAATCTCATCAATTTGAACGTCGTGTCGTCCGTTCATCTCGCCAAACGGGTGGTGAAGGATATGGTTGAGCGTGGCAAGGGTCGAATTCTGTTCACTTCGTCAATCGCCGCTTTGATGCCCGGACCGTTTGAGGCGGTTTACTCAGCCTCCAAAGCGTTTCTGCACTCTTTCTCAGAAGGATTACGCAGCGAGTTGAAGGACACGGGCATCACCGTCACTGCGCTCATGCCTGGACCGACCGATACCAACTTCTTCCATCGCGCAGGTATGGACGATACCAAAGTGGGCACAAGCAAGAAGGACGACCCAGCCGAGGTTGCCAAGCAGGGTTTCGAGGCCCTGATGGCAGGCAGGGATGATATCATCGCAGGTTCACTCAAGACGAAGCTTCAAGGCACCGTGAGCAAGGTCTTGCCTGATACCGTCAATGCCGAACAGCACCGCCAACTCGCTGAGCCTGGGTCAGACAACAAGTAATCCGCTTTGGATCTGCCGTACTAGCCGCATAGAAAACCGTTGCAGCATAATTCAGGAGACATAGAAGAATGGTTAGTCAGTTGCAGAAGTTACCTGCCGTTGAACCGCTAGGCACACTGGAGTCAGTTGCTCACTTTGACGGCGCGATGCCGACCGGCGTGACAGTGTCACATCAGGGGCGTATCTTCGTATTCCCAGTCTGAGACTGGGAACAAGTCTGTGGGGTGTGACCCCCGATTGCCAGCAGTATCCTTATAAAAGTGAGGGACGGTCTCACTAATGACCAACGACTAATTATTTCCAATCATCCCAATTTTGGTTAAAAATCGAGGTATCAGGGAAGGCGGTGGGGTTGCCATTTTGCTCCAACAACTGTTTGAGGAGTTGTAGTCGCGGTTCTGGTAAAGGCAATTTTTCTACGAGTTGGTAAGGTGCGATGCCATTTTTTAGGGCAAAAGCCGCTGTCGTTCCAGCTGCTGCACCAGCAGACCATTCAAAAGAGTGTACCCTATAAGCGGCAGCGGCGATATGACTAGTTGCAATGCTTTTACCACCTACGAGTAAATTGTCGATTTTTTGGGGAATCATCGCCCTCAGTGCAATTTGGAAAGGATAAGCTTGCCCAGCACCACGCCTTTCGCCTGCACGATCTGTATTTCCAGGCGCTTCTGGAGGGCTTTTGGTCATGCAAGGATGGAAGTCTATGGCATAGTGACCGATACCCACAGCATCAGGGAAGATTGTAGAACGAGTCCGCCGCGCTATATTTTCTGGACTCTTCTGACCTGAAAGTACCGATGCTGCTTCTAAACCTGCTAATGAAGCTTTTAAACGTCGGTACATATCTTGTGGTAATGTCTTGCGATAATACTCATCATCGTAGTTGCGACGAGAGATATCAATTTCCCAAATAGAAAAGCCTTCGGGTTGTCCCCAGCTTGGACGTCCAATGATGCGTCGTCCTTCACGCATATACGGATGTTTCGACAAGCCATACATTGTCCCCATCGGTGAATCCAGCCCCGATAAAAAGCGGTTATTTGGTTGCGGCTGCTTGACACCATCCCCCAATTGAGAATCTGTATTCCCAGCTGTCAACCAGTAATAGTATCCCAGAGAGATTTCCTCAGCTTTTCGTAAGGCTTCTGTCCGCAGTCCGCCCATCCAGCTTCCTGGTTTCAATTGCCCAGTAGCTTGTAACTGCTGGCGGCTGTAAATGAGGTTATCGGCAGAAGTTCCCGGACGGTAATCATTACCCCAAGTCCAGTTTTGCATTGAAATGTCCCCTGGTGTGGGAGCGCTAAACTTGATACCACCAAATTCCATTGGTTGTCCTTTCGTGGGACTCCAAATACGACGGTAGCTAAAAACCAAGGGAAAACTTGCCAGACGCTTCAATTCATAGCTATAATAAGGAGCATATTGTGGATAAAATGGCGGCATTATTTGAGTTTGCGGTTCCTTGGTAGCCTCCATTGCAAAGGTGTAGGTAAAGCCTTGGGTACAGAAAGTGTCATTTTGAGTACTGGAGGAAGAAGGCTCCAAGTAAGAACGGGCATCAATACCCAGTCGGTAGGGAACATCAGCAAGGGCGATAATCTCCCCAGTTTCTGAAGTATCTACAACATACCACTTGGGGGCATTACTGCCAGCTTTACTATTGGTTTGCTTTGAGACGAAGCGAACAATAGTTTTGGCAAACCGAGACGAGTTTTGGTAGGTATAAGCGTCTTCGATGGTTTGAGATAAAGGAAAGGTGTTGAGAGGTGGTGCGCCTTTGGCTGGTTGATGTTGGATAGCGATCGCACTACTAATAAGTTTCCCATCGCTACTATATTCCAATTCCTTAATGACCGTGTTCGGGAACCATTGCAACTTTCCTTTGCCTTTTTTTTCGGCATCTTTGAGCATTGAAGTCAAAATTTCATGACCATCGCGGGGAAGAAAGCAGGAGTCGCTGACCCAACACTCACCAGGATTAAGATTACCACGGTATTTGCGCTCAATGCGTTTTCGCAATTCTAAGTAACCACGAGAATAAAAGAGTTTGCGACGCTGGGTTGGTCGTTCATCAAGCGCAGCAGTTCCTTGAGCGGAGATTTGTCCTCCCAACCAATCAGTAATTTCAGTCAGGCACACTGTTTGCCCTGCCAGTATAGCTTCATAAGCCGTAGCGACACCAGACAGTCCTCCACCCACAACCAGAATATCACAATTGACTGTTTTGTCTGGTGTTTTAGGTGGTGCAGCGATAACAGCGTACGGTGCAAAAAAAGAGACAAAAGTAGAGCAAAAAGTCAGTATAGATAGCGATCGCTTCATTATTAACAAGATCCGTTCAACTCCTCAATCAGCTTTTAAAGCATTTTTCCCGAATTTTCTGGCGACTTTTTCTGCGACAAGACAAACAAAACCTGCATTTGCAGGTTTCTGTAGGTTTCATACCCTTAGGGACGACGCGTACGAACGTCCACATTTGACAAGTCGCAATATCGCTTTCGCCAGTTACTATAGCAGCAATTTAAGACGCTACCATTCTGAGAATGTTCTTCACATTTTACAAATAAAAATTTATACTTCGTAATGAGTCATTCGCGATCGCTCATTCAATGACGAATGATTAACTATTTGGCAATATTTTATATCAAGATAAAAAATTTAAGTAAACTGACTTGAAAATGGGGCAATGGGCAGTGCTCGATTCCCAATGCCCAATTCCCATTTTCATGCGTTCTGGTGTTAGCGCAGCGTTAGCGACACCAGGAGCGTCGGCAGTGCGTTGGGGAGCCAGTACTGCAGGAGGGTTTCCCGACAGAGGTATCTGGCGTCCGGGTTTCCCGACAGAGGTATCTGGCGTCCGGGTTTCCCGACTTGTTCGCGCAGCGTCTCCGCGCTTGAGAAGCAACTGCCGAACCCGAAGGGTGTACGCAGTTTATGATGGCTATTTAAGAATTGAGGTCTATGTCAAAGACGTTAACATCCCACTCTTTGTGCCCTTGGAATGTTTCAGGAACTCACTTTCCCAAATTAGGTAGTCCTTCTGAGCAGTTGGAATTTCTCTTAAACTATGCAATTCTGGCTCCATCAGGACACAATACTCAGCCTTGGCTATTTAGAATTGCTCACGAAACTATCGAACTTTATGCCGATAGAACCCGTGCTTTGCCTGTCGTTGATCTCCAAGACCGCGAGTTAATTATAAGTTGCGGTGCAGCACTATTCAATTTACGATTAGCAATTCGGCATTTTGGTTACACCGATGCAGTCAAAACTTTTCCGAACCCCAACGATCCAGACTTGCTAGCTCATGTCTGGTTGGGGAATCCGAGAAAGGAAACAGAAGAGGAGTATTTACTCTTCGCAACAATTACTAAGCGACACACCAATAGATTCCCGTTTCGAAATTGTGACATTCCAGAAACACTGCTTTCTATTATGCAAGAATCCACAACACAGGAGGGGGCTTGGCTTGAAATTATTAAAGGCGAAGACCTTCGCAATGCGGTGGCTGATTTAATTGTAGAGGGCGATCGCATTCAAATGGCAAACCCTCATTTTCGTCGTGAACTAGCTGCATGGATTCACTCCAATCGTAACCTCACCCATGATGGTATGCCTGCTTATTCCCAAAATGTCAGTCAACTGTTGGACTTTGCTACGCCGATTCCTGCCAACGTCATATGTACCTTTGACATAGGTAGAGGAAAGGCAGCAAATGACGGGGAATTAGCTGTTGGATCACCTACTCTTGCTGTTCTAGGAACAAATGAAGACACGCCTGCTAGCTGGTTGAGTGCTGGACAGGCGTTAGAGAGAACTCTGCTGCTTGGAGTGGCGATCGGTGTTTCTGCATCGTTCTTAAATCAACCTATACAGGTGGCTCTACTACGTCCTAGACTCCAAACCCTTCTCAATAAACCTGGTTATCCTCAAATTGGTTATCCTCAAATATTACTGCGTCTTGGTTTTGGTCCCCAAGTAAAGCCTACACCAAGAAGAGCAGTTAGTGAAGTCCTTTTAGATGAGTGACATCTCCATGCCTCAAAACCGAAGGTATGGAGCGGGACTTCCGCAGCTTACGTTAAATCTACCAAAAAATTGATAATATTAGCAATAGCCAGATTAGTTAGGACGCTAAACGTAAGACATGCTCCATAGCAGTTCGTAGACTATCAAACTGCTCTATCTGCTTGCGGATGCGGCTTTATAACTGTAGAGTTTGGACATCATGCCAGCGCACACTATTCAGATGACACACAACTAACTCCATTTTATATCCTAACATACATGGCTGCTGCTATACCTGTGCCTACTTGACATTTTTCACTTTGTTTAATATGTCAGAAATCTTCTGTAGCGTTAACTCTACATATGTGGTTTTGCTCTCTCCCACAAATGCTGTACCAAAATAACCTTTTGGTCCATCATGAGCATGAGGACCACTGGTCATAACAGTGTAACGTCCTTGCAGACGAGCTTGGTTAAAGGGAGAGCCAACTATCCAATACCAGCGCGAAGCAAAGACAATGCTGGTAATATCCTCAACCCGATCTTGACGACCTTGCAGATGATACACATGGTCAACCTCTTCAAAGCCAGTGTTACCATCAAAGCAACCTCCAACGGAAAAGACAATTATTTGAGCATTCAGCCATTGATTCAGATAGGAAACTGCTCCAAGAGCAACTTGTGCTCCTCCACTGGTGCCAATCAGAATGAGTTTGAGAGGTTGTGGGTGAGATTGCGGGATAGGATGTGCGGCGTTCATGCGATCAACAATTGCCTCAGCAATTCCCAGGTTATAAACTGAACCGTAGCGTTCATCAGCAGAAATCGCAAACCGCCAGAGATTGCGGATTTTGATGAGGATATCTGCATTTTTCAGCCAACCGTCTCCTTTTTCCGCAGCACGCCACAAGGGAGCTAGTAATCGTTGTCCACCCAAACTTTCATTAGCTGCTGAATAAGGAAAGACATCCCGAACCGTTACACAGTTGGGATAAAGTTGTTCTAACCGATTTAGAAAAAACTCTTCACCAGGGGTCAATTCATTGGCAGAAAAATCTCCCACTCCTGGTAAAAAGACTATGTAGCAGTCAATTTTTGCACCCTTTGTAACTCTTCTAGAAGAATTGTCTCCTAGTAAGTTCTTTGTTTTCTGATTTGTATTCAACCCCAAACTTTCAGCACCTTGACGGACCCACCATACCAAAGTTCCCACAGGTGCAAAAATTCCCGAAGCAAGAAGTATCACTCCTGCCAAAATGAGCAGCTTTAAGGTGTCATCTTTGACCCGTAACAATATCCACTGAATGAATTTAAGCATTCCGAGAGATTGAGTACATATTGAACAAACAAAGTACTCTTAAAAATAAGGATTTATTGCTGTTTTTTGTGCTGAATTGAACAAAACTTAATCTTCTTTAGTTTATCATCCATCCTAAGCCATAAAAAATGAGTGTGAATAACAAACAGTCAAAGCATGGGTTATGTAAGACACTTAGAGATGCCTTGCTTCTTAATGCCAGTCTCTATGAAAATGCTCGCAATACACCAAAAACTCATCGCTTAGCCCTAACTATCGTGATTTTGGCAGCTCTTTCTCATGCTTTGGGGAGTACTGTTATTTTGATAATCAATCTTGCTTCTCTACCTGTGATGATAGTGGCACTTGTCATTGACGCACTCTCTATAGTAGCAGGCTATTATTTTTGGACCTTCAGTATTTGGAAGGTTGGACAATGGCTCAAACCAATAGATCCAAATTACGGTGACTTGCTTAGTCCAATTGGCTTTGCATATGCACCGCAAGTGCTAAATTTTTTAACCGTAATTCCCTTACTAGGAAGACCAATTGAGTTGATATTAGCGGTATGGAGTCTGCTGGCGGTGATTGTAGCAGTTCGCCAGGGATTAGACATTAGCACGACTCGTGCAGCGATCATATGTTTGTTAGGTTGGCCCCTGATTCAAATTGTGATTGGCTTAGTGCAAGTTACAGAACAACAATTGACGAGATAGGGAAATTAAATAATCGCGCTAACATGACTTGCCAAAAATCAAGCACTTCACGCTGCTCCGCTTATTCTCTGGGTTAAGAATTGGCTTTACAGCACATCATTAATTCCTATCAGTTGCAGTCGAGGCAGAACTTTCGGGAGCATCCCAATTTTGCAAAGATGGTAGTGGGAGCATCTTGCTCCCTACTTTATTACTAAAGCGGGCTGTTCGGCCCGCACTACAAAATAAAATAGATTTACACATTTGGGATGCTCCCGAACTTTTCAGGCTAAGAGACTGTACCAAACTCAGTGGTAACGGTTGCTGACTGATGGTGTTGATGTAATCTGCATTCAAGTAGCGACGGTAACTCGGCTCATTAGCAAGATAGGTTTGGAAGAAAGGAAGACTCAAGGTTCTCACATATCGCTGTGCTAACGCAGGATTAGGACCAATCACTTGTTCGGGAACGGGTACACCAGAACTTTGTGATTCTCCAATTGTTGAGAAGTGCGTGCCACCATTAATTAATACTAAATATTTATTTGGGGTTGTTAACCAAGTGAAGGGTTGAATTTGTTCTGGAAGTGCGGGAGCAACGGTATCGGCGCTTCCTGCCATAATCATTACTGGGATTTTAATTTGGCTGAGACTGGCTTGCCCCATAATACTGCTATCAATCTGATTAATTGCGATCGCACTTTTCACTCGTGGATCAGATAAGTTATATGTTGTAGTTTGCGGTAAACTCACAGCCAAGCACTGAAGTAACAGCGAAACATTGAATGTGCCCGGTGGAGCTGGGCAGTTTTTTGCTAGTTGCTTAAAATCAATTGGTGCTCCTGCCAATGCTAAAGCCGTGTAACCACCAAAGGATTGACCGACTATGCCTACCTGTTCTAAATTCAAGCGTCCTCTGTATGTAGAGTCAGCTTGAGATAGATTACTGAGGTGATTCAACAAATACTTTATATCCAAAGGTCGGTCGATAAATTCTCTGGGTTCAGTCACTTGATCTGATCTACCTGCTAATAGTGCTTGCAACTGTTTGGCATCACTGCCAGGATGTTCTGGAACGGCAACGACAAAGCCATAAGAAGCAAGGTATTCAGCAAGGTAAGCAAAACTGGTACGATCAGAACCGAGTCCGTGGGAGATCACAATAACCGGACGAGGGCTGGATACATTTGGTAGGTAGATGTCAGCAGGAAAAGTGCGACTACGAGATGTATCGTTGAGCGTAATAGTTTGCTTCTGCCAACGGAAATTTCCTGGTCGTGGCGGGTCTATCACTGAAGTATTATCTAGTGTAGAGGCAGTGCCTGCATCCAAGGAAGACTGCTTGTTGATGAGTGCGATCGCTCGTTGAGTCTGATTGACCAGATTCTGGAACGCTCGTGCAATCTCTAAACTGCGAGCTAAATCTATCGCGATCGCTCTCGAGGGAAACTTGCGTAGTATATTTAATAAAGTCAATCCTTGTGGGTCTGCTGCTGCAAGAATGAGTGCTGCTCGAATTGCATAAAACCCACTAATGCCAGATTCCTGCTGTACGACTTCTCCCAAATTTTCTAACAATCTCTTGCCTATTGGCGTGTAGAGAAACTGCGAAACCTGTACAGCATTTAGAGGAATGGGAGTCAGCAAAAATTGCCGTAGCTGGTTTAGCTGCTCCTTATCTGCATGCTGAACGTATGCAGCCAATTCATCATCTACTTTGCCTGTTTTGGCGTAAGTTTCAAGAGAATTAATCGGAATAGAGCGAGCCGCAATACCATAGGAGATAGTTAAACGCTCTGCACTTAAACTAGGACGAGCGGTTAGAGTAGGAATTAACCCAATACTGAGAATCCCCAAAGCAACTTGTAGCCAAACTGACTGCTTGCTGAAAAAATGAGTACGAGGACGCAACCGAACAACTTTAGGGATAGCAGGCGAAATCGGCGAGCAATTCATGAATATTACTAAGCGTTTCTTTAGTAATTTTAGCTAACTCCAAGAAAAACCCAACATCATATTTTTTGAGGTATGATGTTGGGAAGAATTTTGGAGCTATTGCAAATGCCACACCCAATTAACAAGTTCGATTAGGCTACCCTTGAGATGCGGGGTGGTCGAATAACCAATCTCTGGCTACTAATTACTTGCACTACCACTAGCACGCAGTGGAGCATAGCCGAAAGTCGCATTTGCCATACGGCACCAGATGACCGCAGACTTGAAGTTAGATAGATTGATGGCAGCAGGAATTGGATAGCGTTGTTCACCTTTGAATTTCTCCAGTTTACCCAGATTTACGTAACTGCTGAAATTCTGATACTTCATTGGTGGTTTTTCAGATGCATCCAGAAGAACATGCAAGTCCGGTCCCTGACTGCTAGTCTGAAAAGATGAATCTAGGACAAGGTATTGTTGCCCATTTTCCGTAACAATCCGCGCTGTTCCAGAGGTAGGCTGTTCTGCTTTAACAAAAGTACCAGATGCAGCAACGACTTGCTGTTTTTGAGCAATAAGAGCGCTAGAATTAGCAGTTGCAACTGTCGATATTTTGGCAGATGATGTCAATGCTTTCACAGTACCGACTGAGAGAAAACAAGCTAAAGAAGAAATAACGCCTAGTTGTATTAGCTGATTCAACTTCATAAATTCTACCTATGAGAACAAAAATTTTTACTTTGCTAAGTTTCAAACACAAAGTTATTATCGCTTTCTGGTTCTGGTTTAGTATGAGTTTTTCCTGAGAATTAACACTAAATATCATGAGAAATCTTTTAGAAAAACTTAAAGAAATTGAAAAACAATGTTTTCTTTATCCAAATAATTTGTAGAATACGAAGTTTTTATCTTAGAAAATTTTTAGGTTCATAATCTATTTAAAATGAATAAGGAGAACAGGCAATGGATAATAACCGCTGGACACTAACAGGAAGAAAAGCCTTGATTACTGGAGCGACAAAAGGAATTGGACTGGCGATCGCTCAAGAATTTCTGTCCCTAAATGCTGAGATTATGATTGTTGCCAGAGATGCACAAGCAATAAACCAGCAGCTTGAGAACTGGGAATTGCAAGGATGGCAAGCTTATGGTATTGCCGCAGATGTTGCCACATCTGATGGTCGTCAGGCAATTATTGAACAAGTCAATCAAACCTTAGGAGGATTAGATATCCTTGTCAACAATGTTGGCACTAATATTCGCAAAAAGGCGTTGGAATATACAGAACAAGAGTATGAGTATATATTTCAAACCAACTTAACCTCTACATTTGAAATGTGCCGACTCGCTTACCCTTTGCTGAAAGCTGGAGACAACAGTAGCATCGTGAACGTTGGTTCTGTTGCTGGGTTAACCTCGGTTCGCACAGGCGCACCTTATGGAATGACAAAAGCAGCGCTTGTACAATTGACCCGTTCTTTAGCCATAGAATGGGCAGGAAACCAAATTCGGGTAAACACTGTCGCTCCCTGGTTTATTCTCACCCCTTTGACAGAACCTCTCTTGAACAATTCAGATGTGTTAAGTTCTGTTCTATCACGTACCCCAATAGGGAGAGTTGGCACACCAGAGGAAGTTGCAGGTTTAGTGGCGTTTTTGTGTATGCCAACAGCCACTTACATTACTGGACAGTGTATTGCAGTTGATGGTGGCTTTTTAGCTTTTGGTTTCTAGAAAGTACGGCGATATCTACTCACGACTCTTGATGCAACCAGTTAAAAAGTCCTGTCCTTAAAAAAAAAGGCAAAAGGTAAAATAATCTTTTACCCTTTACCCTTTTAGACGTAGCTGTGCAAAACGTTTCTATCCTTATTAATACTTTTTTAAAAAATAGTATTATTAGCGATCGCCTTTTGGGCGGCTCTTTTGGAGCATCGCTGCTTGCGGCGCTGGGTTTTGCCCAATCGCCAATCGGTTAAGTTCCTCAACAAATTTCAATCAAGTAGTATCTGTATTATTATTGGCATACATAAGCTATGACAGTACCCTTGAGGGTACCTTTTTGAATATAAGACAACGAAACCTGGTTTCTCTCAGAAACCAGGTTTTTATCCTTCAAATAATTCAAATTGTGATAGACTACTTGACCGAAGCCCACTGCCGTTGCAGGCTTGGTCAATAAGCTAGCAGTCGATAGTCCTACAGTAGTTGTAGCGAGTGTTAAGTGTTCATGCTGTATTTGTCAATTCTAGGCAGCAGAAAACATTGTAACTATCACTAACAGCATAACTAATCCAGCAACCCACAGTATTAAAGCCCCCCAACTCACAGAATCTCGTTGTAATTTCTGCCACAAATTTGTGACAAAATTATTATGGACTGTCATTTTATCCCCTCCTATTTTTGGTAAGCTTGTACCAGACGCCACTCATGGGACTTGAACTCAGTTATGTTAAATTCGTCCTTAGAAATAGGAGCATGAATTTCTCACTTCTAAGGATTAAGCAACTGAGATTTAAGTGAATCAATGGAGCGCATGCAAATGTATACCTCTATGTGCACTCCCTTGCTTAAAAAATTATAAAAAGACATTTGTCGCCTCTAAATCGTATTCTGCCATACGTCGGCGTTTACATTCCCATATTTTGCAAATTTGAGAAAATTCTTAATGCTTGTTGTTGTTTCAGCTAGAAATTTAGAACCTCTCATCTTACGGAAATCACACATAAAAACAGATTTCTATGGTTTCAGTATCATAGATTGACATCCGAAATAAAAAGTATATTGAGAATAAAAAGCTGTTATCGGTTTAAATAGGTGAAAAAAGATGGTGCAACAAATAAGACATGGTGAACAACAGTATATTTGTGTTGTTCCAGTCGAGAGTATAACAGGCAATCAAGAGGAAGAAATAATGACTTTTGGTGTGTCTGCTGATGAAGCAAAACATCAAGCCGAGGAATTGTTAGCAAATAATTACGGATGCAAGCGATGGCGCAGAGCGCCCGCAATCATGCGATTGCCCAAGGGGCACCAGCAAAGCTGATCACAAGTTGTGGAATTGATGCAGCAAGCAAGAATCGAACCAATAGCTCAGTGGTGTTCTGCCAATACTCACCTTTGAATACTATTTAGGTACACGCAAACTATTGTACCCCTACTCCTAACTCATAATTTCTTACTTATTTCACCCATGCAAATATTCAAGACGCTACTACGGGTTCGGCACTATGAAATGGACGCTTTAGGACACGTCAATAATGCAGTCTACCAAAACTATCTAGAACAGGCGGCTATTGAACACTCTGAGCACCTGGGCTTAACTTTCGATGTCTATCGGGAAGTGGGCGGTGTATTCGTCATGCGACGCGTAGAAATTGACTACTTGCGTCCTGCTGTAGCTGGCGATACACTAGAAGTCACTACTTGGGTGAAGGAAATGCGTGGTACCCGTGTGTATCGACAGTACGAAATTCGTAAACAAAACCAAGAAGATTTATTAGTAACTGCTGAAGCTCTATGGGTATGGGTAGATGCCAAGACAATGCGCCCTCGACCTATTCCTGATATGTTACTAGAAAAATTCTTGCAGATACGAACATCAGTAGACCGAAAAGATTTCTAGAAGGCTTACCATTGGGGCATTCTGGCGGATTGTATACAATCCGCCAGAATGCCCGTATCATCTGCGTTTTGAGCAATAGGGTTGTAGATGAGTTCTCCTGC